>Ga0247723_1000734_pt1 | contig 21217 bp, 27 predicted proteins | sample MSEWelMarce5H_FC_FD_189079 | JGI IMG/M metagenome (GOLD analysis project Ga0247723, IMG submission 189079) | Subsurface sediment microbial communities from gas well in West Virginia, United States - MSEEL Well Study Marcellus 5H_FC | ecosystem: Environmental > Terrestrial > Deep subsurface >... | reverse complement strand
CAAGATAAGAAAGCTGCCGCTGCACAAGCCGCCGCTGGCAAAAAAGCCGCCGCTGCAAAAGCTGCTTCTGCTACAAACGCTGAGGGTTTAACTCCAGCTCAAGTAAAGCAAATAGCGAATCTTCAAAAACAAGCAAACGCACCTGTGTATCAAGGTATGGGCGGCAGTAATCAAGCCGCTATTGATAGAGCTAACGCTGAAATAGAAAAGATTAAAGCAGCGGGTAAAGCCGTTCTTGATAAACAATACCAAGAAGAGCAAGCTCCGTTAGTAGAAGAAGCTCAGCGAGAGCAACAACAAAGAAGAGAAGAGGAAGCTGCGCAAGAAAAACAACAACAGCAAGAACAGCAAAAATTTGTAAATCAAAAAACACAGCAAGCCCAGAATACACAGCAGCAACAGCAGCAACAGGATTACACCGGTATGTTTAATCAACAGGCTGGTGACCAACAGCAATACCAACCGTACTCTCCACAACCTCAATACGGGTTTGGTATGCAAGGATATGATCCATACGGGGGTATGGGTGGTTATGGTGGTATGGGCGGTTACGGTATGGGTTACGACCCCTACGGCGGCATGATGCAAGGGTTTAATCCTTTTGACCCTTACCAAAACCAGATGTATCAGCAGCCTTATGACATGTACGGGCAGCAGCCAGAGCCGCAGCAAATGCAACAAGCTCAACAACAGCAGCCACAACCGCAACAACCACCTTCGCCGCCCCCACAGCAAGGACAGAATCAAATGGGTATTGCGCAGGGTATGAACAAAGCACCACCACCGCCACAGCAGCCTCCACCGCAAGCTGCTGCACCCGCGCAAAACAATGCTGGGATAGTGCAAAACAACGCACAACCCGTTAGCATGCGACGCGGTGGTTATGTTTTGAAAAAGTAGTGCCAGCAGTAACAACCAATTTTTAATTTAGGAGGCAGTATGGGATTCGGAATGGGTATGGGGCCAAAGCGCCCACAAATGGGTATGGGGTCAAAGCGCCCACAAATGGGTATGAAACCGCCAGCTAAGGCAGCAGCTAAACCAGCAGCTAAACCAGCAGGAGACTCTAATAAAGCTGCTATGGCGCAAGCTGCAAAAGATAAAGCTATGGCAGCAGCAAAAGCTGCAAAAGATAAAGCTATGGCGTCTAAGGCTCCAGCCGGTGCTACTAAAGCTCCTGCTAGATCAATGCCACCAGCGCCATCAAAGCCAGCAGTTACTGCTACTAAAGCTCCAGCGGCACCAGCAGCACCAGCTATGAAACGTGGTGGTGTAGCTAAGTACGCCAAAGGCGGCGTTATTGGCAAGATGGGTTCGGTTCGTACCGCTGCTCCTAGTCGTGATGGTGTTGCCACTAAAGGCAAGACTAAAGGCACCATGATTAAGATGGCTGGTAGCAACAAGATGTGCTACGGCGGCATGGCTAAGGGTAAAAAGTAATGATGGCCTCGCGTGGCATGGGTAACATTAACCCATCCAAGATGCCCGGCGGGAAGAAGAAAGCCCGTCGGGATGACACTAACTTTACTCAATATAAAGATGGTGGGAAGGTTAATGCCGCTGGTAACTACACTAAGCCCGATCTACGTAAAAAGATCGTAAGCCAAGTTAAAGCCGCAGCAACGCATGGCACAGGCGCAGGGCAGTGGTCAGCCCGTAAAGCGCAGTTGGTAGCTAAGAAGTACAAAGCAGCAGGTGGAGGGTACCGTGACTAAACACATAGAAGATTGTTTGATTGACGTAGCGGGTGAGTGTACTTGCGACGCCATGACGGACGAGCAGATAGACGCTGAACTGCTTGAAAAAGAGGACGCAAAAGATTGAAAGCGCCACAGCAAAGCTTAAAAGCTTGGGGTGACCAGAAATGGCGAACCAAAAGCGGAAAGCCGTCGTCAAAGACTGGGGAGCGGTACCTACCTGAAAAGGCGATTAAAGCGTTAAGCCCCGCCGAGTATGCTGCTACAACAAAGGCAAAACGGGCGGGTAAGAAGGCGGGAAAACAGTTTGTTGCGCAACCTAAAGGTATCGCAAAGAAAACAGCAGGGTATAGATAATGGCTGAAAAATGGATACAGAAAGCTATCAAAAAACCCGGTGCTCTTCGTGCTCAGCTTGGCGCAAAAGGCAACAAGCCAATACCGGCAAAGAAACTTGCAGCGGCTGCGAAAAAGCCCGGCAAGTTGGGGCAACGTGCAAGGCTTGCCCAAACCCTAAAAAAGATGAAGTGAGATAGTTATGGCTAATGGCGGAGTAGGTGGAGCAGGGGCAAGTACAGGCGGACAACCTATGGGGCAACAGAACCAGCAGGCAACCCGTCAGGATATGAGCACCTTTGCGCCCAACCCATTTGGGCAGCAAAACCAACAAGGACCTCAGGGGGGTATGACTCCGTTTAACCCTAACTTCTCTAGGCCTCCTATGGGTATGCCCCCGCAGATGATGCGTCGCCCCGGTATGCCACCTCCCGGGATGATGTTTGGTCCGTACGGCCCTCGTGGCCCTATGCCACCACCCGGTATGTTTAACCCGACTCGCATGCCACCACCACAGATGCAACAAGGGCAAAACCCACAAGGCATGCCTCAACAAATGCCGTTACAGAAAATGGCGGAAATGCTTAGAGGTTTGCCACAAGGTATGCCGCAAGGACCGCAACAGCAACAAGGGCAACAACCGCAGCCAAGCCAACCGCCCGGTTACACCCCCTATGACCCCGGATACATGTGAGGATAAGATGCCTAAAGATACAACCCCTAAAGATAGCTACGCAGAAAACGCTAAGCAAGATAAGCTGAACCGTGATGAATACGCTGGTTATCTGCGCGAAAAAGCTAAAGAAAAAGAAGAGAACGAAGCTCCCCGCAAAGCGGTAAGCGACGCTGTTGATTACATCAAAGACAAAGCATCTAAGCTTGGCGACGAAGTAACTAAGTTTGCTAAAGAATACGGCGACGTATACAAAAAAGGTTTAGGTATGAAAAAAGGCGGCAAAGTTAAATCCGCTTCGGCCCGTGCAGACGGTATAGCAATTAGAGGTAAGACGAGAGCTTAAATGGCCTACACAACAGCCACTACTAGTTTTAACCCAACCCTCAACGATATATTTGAAGAGGCGTTTGAGCGCTGTGGCAAAGAGCTACGGTCTGGTTACGACTTCCGTACGGCTAGGCGTAGCTTGAATTACTTGTTGGCTGAGTGGGCTAACCGTGGGATTAACCTGTGGACTATTGAGCAGGGTTCGATCAATTTAGCGCAAGGAGTCACTACGTATGATCTACCTATTGATACCGTTGATCTTATTGAACATGTTATTCGCACTGATTCCGGACAAGGCCCTAACCAGACTGATTTGAACATCACGCGTATTTCTGTTTCTACCTACTCAACTATACCTAACAAGCTGGCGCAAGGGCGTCCTATTCAGGTTTGGGTTAATAGGCAAGATGGGCAGAAGGCTGGGTCAGAAGCTGCTACTGCAAAGAACCCACAGATTAACGTGTGGCCCGCACCGGACCAAGGTACAACTCAACAGCCGTACTACGTGTTTTATTACTGGCGCATGCGTAGGATGTACGACGCTGGTACAGGTACTAACGTGGTGGATATACCGTTTAGATTTTTGAATGCTATGACTGCTGGCTTGGCGTTTATGCTTTCTATAAAGCTGCCAGACGTGTCGCCTGATCGGGCGCAAGCTTTAAAATTGATGTACGACGAAGCGTGGACTTTAGCGTCTGAGGAAGATAGAGAAAAAGCTGCTATTCGCTTCGTGCCTCGTGAGTCGTTCTTTTAATTATGGGCAACCGGTTTGCCAGCGGTAAGCATTCTATTGCCGAGTGTGATCGGTGTGGGTTCCGCTATAAGTTAAAAGAGCTAAAGAAGCTGACGATTAAGACCAAACAGGTTAGCATCAAAGTATGTAAGAACTGTTGGGAGCAAGATCATCCACAACTGCAACTGGGTATGTACCCCGTGGATGACCCACAAGCGGTGCGCGAACCAAGGCCAGACAACAGCTATTACCAGTCAGGCTATGGTGGATTGCAGCTTACTTTGAATACTGACTTCGGTACTCCGGGTGAAGGTAGTCGGATTATCCAATGGGGCTGGAACCCCATAGGCGGGGCAAGAGCTAACGACAACGGTTTGACCCCTAACAACTTAGTAGGGCAAGGACAGGTCGGGAATTTAACGGTAACTATTACCTAGGAGTAATTATGAAAAACAGTGACGCAAAAGAAGACAAGCCGCTTATCAAGAAGATTGCTAAGCAGGAAGTCAAATCGCATGAGAAAAAAATGCACGGCATGAAAAAGGGCGGCGTTACAGGCCAAGCTATGCGTAAAGTTGGTCGCAACATGGCCCGTGCTAATAACCAGAGAGGTCGATAATGGCTAAGTTCTCGCAAAAAGTTAAAGGTAAAGAAGTAGGCCAAGGCGCTGTTTACGCTAAACCGCACACTATGGACGGTAAAGCTGTAAAGGGTGACTTGTCGTACACAGCTGGTGCCAAAGTAATTAATGAATCCAACCCTTCGGTTGGTGGCATTAGCAAGGGCAATTACAAAGAAACTAAAACCAGCGGCATCAAGATGCGCGGTGCTGGTGCGGCAACTAAAGGCACAATGTGCCGTGGTCCAATGGCGTAAAAATGAACTATACAACTCTGTTCAATACTGTTAAGTCGTACTGCGAGAATGACTTCGCGGCTACCGCTTTTACTGCGACAAACGATACGTCGGCTGTCGTTATACCTAGTAGCGAGCAGATTAATACGTTTATTAGACAGGCTGAACAACGGTTGTACAACGCTGTTCAGCCGCCGATGTTGCGCAAAAACGTAACCGGTTCGCTGACTTCTGGTAACAAGTATTTAAATTTGCCGTTGGATTTTTTGTCTGTGTACTCGCTTTCTGTGTACACAACTCCAGCGGCAGGATTAAATAGCGCACAAGCTTTCTTACTTAACAAAGACGTTAGTTTTTTGCGCGAAGCGTACCCAGACCCAACGGTTACGGGCCTCCCAGAATACTACGCGTTGTTTGGTCCAAACGAAGGGGTTAATGTAAACCCTACATATAACCAAACAACTTTGATTGTGGCTCCTACCCCTAGCGATAACTTTGCGGTAGAGCTTCATTACTTCCATTACCCAGAATCAATTGTGACGGCTGGGGATTCGTGGCTTGGCGACAACTTTGATTCTGTACTGTTGTATGGCTGCTTGGTGGAAGCTATTACGTTTATGAAGGGTGAGCAGGATATGGTCGCTCTGTACACCCAGCGGTACATGGAAGCATTAATGCTGTACAAACAATTGGGCGATGGCAGAGATCGACAGGATGCTTATCGTTCTGGTCAGGTTCGCGTGCCTGTAAATTAAGAGGTGTTAAATGGCAATTACTCAAGGACTTTGCACAAGTTTTAAAGTCGATCTACTGACCGGCACACAAAACTTTACCCCTAGTACGGGCAACACGTACAAGATGGCGTTGTACACGTCGTCAGCTACGCTAGGCCCTACGACTACTGCTTATTCGTCTACAAACGAGATTAGCGGTGCAGGCTACACTGCTGGTGGCAACACCTTGACCGTGTCGGTCGCCCCTACGTCGTCTGGCACTACTGCTTATTTATCCTTTGCGGATACTACATGGACGGGTGCAACTTTTACCTGCCGTGGGGCGCTGATATATAACACTAGTAGCTCTAATAAAGCAGTTGCTGTGTTTGATTTTGGCTCAGATAAGTCTGTAGTAGGAGGCTCGTTTACTGTTTCTTTCCCGGTAGCTGACGCTACTAACGCGGTCATTCGTATCGCTTAATAGGGGGAATCATGGCATTCGTTATTAATGATAGGGTACTAGAAACTTCTACCAGTGTTGGTACAGGTACTTTTACTCTTGCAGGTGCCCCTTCTGGGTTTCAATCTTTTTCGTCTGGTATTGGGGCAAGCAACACTACTTACTACACCATTGCTAGTAACAACGCTAGCGAATGGGAAGTAGGTTTTGGTACGCTTGACGCTACCGGCACAATACTTACTCGTACAACTGTATACAAGTCGTCTAACTCAAATAGCCCTGTAGTATTTACGGCGGGCACAAAAACTGTTTTTGTAACTTACCCATCAGGTAGGTCAGTTAACTTAGACCCTAATGGTGTGTTAGCGTTAACCAGCACGGTTAATAGCCCACTTACTGTTAATAACAACGGTACCGGTACAGCGTTAAATTATTCTGTTGCTTCTTTCTTTGGTAATGTTGATAACTATTCGCAGATCAACTATCAGAACTTAAGCGCCGGTAATAGCGCGTCTACTGACCTTGTGTTGACTGCTGATAACGGTACTGACACTACTTACTACGTAGACTTTGGTATTAATGGCTCAACATATAACCTAGGCACTTTTACTATTGCCGGGGCTAACGACGGGTACATTTATTCACAAAGCACCAACTTAGCTATTGGTGTAGCCACTGCCGGTAAGTCAGTAAAGTTCTTCCAAGGCGGTACGTTAGCTGCTAACGAGGTAGCGCGGTTTGCACCGACTACTAATAACTTGTTGGTGGGTACCACATCCGATGATGCGGGCACTTCTAAAATTCGTGCAGCAGGTGTTGTAGAGTCAACTACTGGGGGTTTTAAATACCCTAACGGTACAATACAAACTACGGCGTATTCAGCCACAACTATAACTATTGGTAACGCTTACAGCCCTACAGTACCAATGCGTTCTTACTACGCTACGGTTGCAGATGTAAACGCTACTACGAGCAGCAAAATAGTAATAGACCCGGTTGCGACAAGCGCCGGTAAAATATTTGGGCTAGGGAGTTTTGCCGCTGGTTCTGCGTATACGGATGGTACATACAATAACGTATCGTTAATTAGCACGCAGACGGTAACTATATCTATTGCAAGCCCAGCGGTTATTCTACTTACTAATTTATTACCACCTAATACTCCTGTACGTCTTACTACTACAGGAGCTTTACCTACAGGACTAACAGCGAACACTACGTATTACGTAGTGAATATTTCTGGTCTGACTTGTAATTTATCTGCGACTCCGGGCGGTACACCGATCACAACATCTGGTACTCAATCTGGGGTTCATACTTTAAATAGTGCTACTGGCACTGGTGCGGTTGCTTCAACATTAATTGTTAGTGTAGGTGCGGTTACTTCGGTGACAATAGCTACTAACGGTACAGGTACTGGATATTCTTATGGCGACGTGTTGTTTGCGAGCAGTGCAGTCATAGGAGGTTTAGGTTCTGGATTTTATGTCCCCATCGCCCTTCTGGATGGTGCGGGAGATGAACTAGAAATGGACGGTATTAGTGTAGCTGCATATTGTGCTACCGCTGGCACTATTACTGTATTTGTTGAGGCAAGCCCCGGTTATATAGCTGGGGGCCGTAATTTTGTTTACTCTCTCGGCTAATTTTTAGGAGCTTATAACATGGCTGTTATTCAATCAGGTGCTTCTGGCACCACTCTCATGACCGTTGACCCAACTTTTACTGCGGGTCGTACTTCTATTCGTCCACCTGAAATTCTAGGTGGGTATCAAATGGGCCTAGTATCCGGCGCGTTAACTGGCGCTGCTGCGGGTAGCACCGTGTTTTCTTTCCGTTGGGCACCACCAACCAACTCGCAACTTTGCTTAATCCGTCGTATTGAAATTGGGTTTGCTACAACAACTGCTTTTGGTACTGCGCAAGCGCTGTCCTACTCGATTCAAGTTGCCCGTAACTGGAGTGCTTCGGATACTGGCGGTACTGCGGCGGCGTTTACTCAGACTAATACCGCTAAGCTGCGTACGGTTATGCCTACTTCGGCGTTTGCTGGTGGTGGTCAGATTATGATTGCTAACACTGGTGCTAATACTGCTGGTACTCGTACGCTTGATACTCAAGCTATGGGCTTTGTTACTGGTTCGTCTACTGCTATCGGTACAACTTTGACTCCCGCAACTGTGTTCCAACAGCAAACCGGTGACTATCCGTTAATTTTTGCAGCTAACGAAGGCTTCATTGTTAACAATGTTATCGCTATGGGTGCAACAGGTGTAGTTAACTTGTATGTAAACGTAGAATGGTTTGAACTTGCCGCAACTACGGGTGCAGCTATTGCCTACTAACTAGTAGAACGCGGGGCTTCGGCCCCGCCAAAGGATTCTTATGTTCGGGTTATCGTGTTTTTCTGGTGCACCGTTTTCTAGCTATATCCTCGTTACTAATAACGCGGCGGTATCTGGCTTGCAAGCTAATGCGCTGTTAAACAGTGTTAACGCGACTCCGCAATACTACGTAAATATTACGGGTGTATCAGCTACGGCGATCTTAAATAGCGGCGCTGCGGGTGTCACATTCCCTGTTTCATGGACGCTCATTAATACTACCCAGTACCCTATATCTTAAAAGGTAAGAAGAATGACTACATATTCGTCCAGCCTACGGCTTAACCTAATTGGCACTGGCGAACAGTCAGGAGTATGGGGTACGACCACAAATAGTAATTTAGGTACCTACCTCGAAGCGGCTGTTGCCGGTTACACCAGCATAACTGTAACAAGCTCGCCTTACGCATTGGTGTCTGCGTACGTAACGGCTGACCAGTCTAGGAACATGATCTTAGACTTGTACACTAGCGGTATATCAACTGCGTATTCTGTTTTTATCCCCCCGGTAAGTAAGGTATACATAGTAAGAAATGCCAGTTCCTATGCTGCTAATTTCTATACAGGTACGGCGGTAAACAATACAACCAACGCCATAGCAATGACGGGGTCCATATCAGGGACTACGCTTACTGTTACGTCGTTAGGTACCAATGCCCCTAAACTAGTAACAGGGCAAACAGTTAGTGGACCTAGCATAACAACACCCACGCAGATCGTTAGTGTTATTCAGAACGCTACGCTGCCATACACATACACGGTTAAAGATTCACAAACTGCGGCGTCTGATACTGTCTATGTAGGCTACACCATACCTTCAGGTAGAACAGCTTGGATATGGAGTGATGGGCTAAACATTAACGAAGCACACACAAACGCGCAGGGTAACTTCAACATAAACGGCACATTAAGTGCCACCAACATTAGCGCGGGTGCTGTAACGCTTACAGCCCCCCTTCCAGTAACTAGCGGCGGCACTGGCACTGCTACTAGTACGGGTGTTGGTAGTGTAGTGCTTAGCAATAATCCTACTCTTATTGCCCCAAACCTAGGCACTCCTACCGCTGTAAACTTAGCGAATGGCACTAGCCTGCCTGTGTCTACTGGTATCAGTGGGTTTGGTACTGGCGTGGCAACCGCCCTTGGTATAAATGTAGGTACTGCTGGATCGCCAGTAGTAAATGGTGGGGCGTTAGGCACCCCGTCTTCTGGCACCCTGACAAACGCTACAGGGCTTCCTCTTTCTACTGGTGTAACCGGAGCATTGCCTTTAGTTAATGGCGGTACTAACGCAGCGTTAACTGCTGTGTCTGGCGGGGTTCTTTACTCCGGTGCGTCAAGTATGGCGCTAACTTCGGCGGGTGTGTCTGGTTATTTCTTAAAGTCTAATGGCGCATCGGCTCCTGCGTTTGTCGCCATGCAGTTAGCAATCCCGTTCATTATTGATGGTGGTGGCGCGGTCATTACTGTTGGGGGTAAAGGTTATATCCAAGTGCCGTTTGCTTGCACGATTAACTCTGTAACTCTGCTCGCTGACCAAACAGGCTCTATCGTAATGGATATTGCAAAAGGCACATACGCTTCGTTTAATACAACAACTTCTATTGTAGCTAGCGCACCTCCAACTATTACATCCGCGTTGAAGTCTACAGATTCAACTTTGACAGGGTGGACTACATCTATTTCTGCGAACGACATTTTATACTTCAGTGTAACTTCTTCATCTACGGTTACACGCGTGACTGTATCTTTAACTGTGACACGGACTTAAGATGGCAAATAGATTTTGGGTTGGTGGTACTGGCAATTGGAACGATACTGCGCATTGGTCTGCAACTACCGGCGGAGCAAGCGGAGCTAGTGTCCCTACCCTTGCTGACGCTGTAACTATTGATAACTCTAGCGGGGCTGGAACAATTACTATAGATGTAAACCCCGCTGAGTGCGCAAGTTTTTCTACAACGAACACAACAACTTTAATAACACTAAACTTTAACGGTAATACGCTTAACGTATACGGTGCTGCTTCCCTTTCTTCGGGTATAACAATATCAAGTACAGGGTCTGTTGGTACATTAAATTTATGCGCAACAACTGCGGCTACATACAATTTTAACTTTGGCGGTATAAATTGTTCCGCAATTAATTTAAATGTTCAACCGACATCGACGACACTAACTACATATACAAGTGCTGTTTCGACGGCTATAACTTTTTATAGCATCACTATATCCAATTGCACGTTTGGCACAGGTAACGGCAATGTAACCACCACCGCTAATTTTTCTATTATCGGTAATGACCCGTTTAACAACCTAACTACTACAATTAACCTTGGTACATCCCTTTGTACCATAGGTGGTAATTTTTCAGCTACCGCTACTGGGTCTGATGTTTCTATAGCTTTTGCAACGTCTGTAGTTACTGCTACAGGCACTATTGAATTTAATACAACCGGTTATTACGGAGTTGCCGCTACAGCGCTTACAACCACAGCGTCCGCAGGCGCGGCATTGCGTTCCAGTGGGGACATTAAAATATACGAAGAGGGGAGCGGTGCTAAGTCGTCTATTGCGCTACAAGCGCTAGGCAATACAGTTTCTACTACTGTACCTAACCTTGACATACGCACGGCGTATACAACTACGACCATATCTACAACGACGGTTGATGTTACTACCGCCGTAACTATTACTGGCCCAGCGGCGGTTACTTTAAGTGGCAATTTAAACGCAACGTCGTTTTCACGCTCGGGTGGCGATTTAGTCCTTGGTGCCTTTACCTACACTCTACGGCAGTCTTGGTATATGCAGGCGGGGTATGTCCTTACTCGGTCCACGTCTACTGTTTCTATTACTGGGGTTGACGCAGCAAGTGCTGCCTTAGACACCTCGTTTGACTCTGGTGGTTATACGTATCAAAACGTCGCCATAAACGGTAACACTCAAACTATTAAAGACACTACTGGTGGGTCTACTGCGCTTGCTTGCGCAGGTACATTCACAGGCACGACTCTCACCAATACATACGGCGTTCTCGACCTTACTATTGGTTTAAATGTTACCGGCGCTTTATCTCTTACTGGTAACTCGTTAGTTAACCGTTACTTTGTACGCTCTTCTGTGTATAAGACTGCGGCGTCTATTACCCGTGGCAGCAACACTTTAACAAACGTAGATTTTTCAGATATTACGTTCACTGGTACAGCGGCTAGTGGCACTTCAATAGGCAACTGTTTAGGCAATACAAACATTACGTTTACTACCGCAGTAACTAGGTACGCTAGAGCATCTGGAGATTGGAGTAGTACTGGGGTTTGGTCAACCACGTCCGGTGGTGCTACAGGAGCAACAGCGCCCCTTCCGCAAGACTCGGTAGTGTTTAATGCAGCTTCCGGCGCTATTACTGTAAATACTGCTGATAGACGTGCGCTTGGCGTTAACCTTTTTACGACTGGTTTTACTGGCACGATAAATGTAAATAACACTGGGGCAAGAGGTAGTTTTATTTACGGGTCTATTCAAGTTCCAGCAACCACTACTATTACTGGAACTGACGCTTTTGTTTTTGCGGGGAGAGACTCGTTATACAACATAGATATACGCAGCGCTATGTCTGGTGTTTCTGTAGTTGTTTATGGATGCGGGGCAACCTACACACTGACCAACGCTTTATCCACTACTGGGAATGTATCTGTTATTGCAGGAACTTTTGACTTACTTGCTAATACGTTGTCTTGCGCTGCTTTTAATATTTGGTATACCCCATATAGTGCTTTCATACCATCGGTGTCGCCAGACCCTAGCCCTATAACAGTGAATCTAAATTCAAACGCTGTTACATGTAGCGGGGATATATTTAATGAATGGCAAAACTACCCTAACACTCCACAATCCGTTGTTACTATAAATGCGACTGCCGCTACTATTTCTGTTGCAAGCATAGAGTTGAGGTACGCTGCGTTCAACACAGGTTCGTCAACTATATCCCTTAGCGGCAATATACAGTTAGGCTATCCGGCTGGTAACCCATCGTCGTTTACTGGCACTGCAAATGTATCTTTTGTCGGTGGGGCGGGGTCAACATTCTCTGCTTGGGGTGGAGCGGATGTTACTTGCAACAGCATAACCACTACGTCAACTATGAGCATAGGCCCCGCAAATTTTTATATGAATACGCTTACGTTAGGGGGCAATGCGAGCATAAAAGATGTTTTTGTCGCTACTAATTTAATTGTTAACGCCAGTAAATCTGTAATTACTGATTACAGCGGGTATAACGGCACTTTAAATATAGGCGGAGCGGTAACAACTTTACAGAACAAAGCTCTTTTATTGGCGGGGGTTAACTTTTCATACTACGGCTCCGCTTCAGTATTTCAATCAAATACTTTTATGTACTACAGTAACGTGACGGTAACTTCCGGCACAGTTATAGCCCCCGCTGTTGCGGACATGTTTGGTAATACTGGAATAACTTTTATTGGTGCGGTAAAGACTTTAGCGTATTCGTCGTTCTCTGGTTCATCTACGCTTCCATCAGATGTAACCCCCGGCGCAGTAATTATTATGTGGGGCGGTGGGGGGCAAGCAGCAAAAGCAAGTACTGCTAGTACTTCTAATAATAAAGGGGGTGGTTCAGCAGCTTACGCAGCTACTGTAAATGCGCCGTTAGCTGCGGGGGGGACAATATACGTTAGCGCCCCATCTACCACAGGTAAAAAAACTACAGCGGGCAGTGGAGCTACTGGGAGTAGCTCGTGGGTAAACTATTCTGTTAATACCCCTCCCGCTTCAACTACAGACGGTACATTAGCTATTGGTGGGGGTGGCGGATTTACTTTTGGGGGTAGTGGCGGTAGTGCGGGTAGCTGTTTCGCTGACTATGCCGTAAGCGGTAAAGCGGGGTCTGGTAGTGGTGCGTCGTTCTATTACGCTGGTACTACTACCGGGACCGCTAATGATGCTAGAGGCGGTGGGGGTGGAGGCGGCTATTCTAGCGCAGGCGCTGCTGGTGGGGTTAATGGCGGTGATGGCGGTGCAGCTGCTAACGGGGGTATAGCATCTGGCGGTACTTCAGGGTACCCGCCTACTAACGGTTCCGACGGTATTTTTGGCGGGGGCGGTGGCGGTGGCGGTGCGGAAGTAAACACTGGTTTTACAACAGCTACTTCTCTTACACGTACGGCAGGTACTAGTACCGCTACCATTACATCTGCTAGTCACGGAATACCTACGGGGCGCACCGTCTACTTAACTATTACCTTGGTAGCTGGTACTTGGTCATACGCTGGAGGCGGCACTTTGACTATCAACTGCTCGTCACCTCACAGTCTTACCACGGGCAATACAACGTACTTAACATTCACAAGAACAGGTGGTCCCGGTACTTTTACCCCCGCGACAGGCTCGTATGCGGTCACGGTTACTAGCACTACTGCATTTACAGTAACTGCTACGGGTTCTGGATCACTACCTAGCTCCGGCACCGTTGTTATTGGTAACGGCGTTACTAACAATACGCAAGTTTCTTACACCGCTACCGTTACTGGCACTAATACATTCACAATACTCACGGGGGCGTCATCAAATATTTATGCAGTTGCTACCGTTAAATATCGCCCTATTAACAGCGTAACGGCTAGTGGGGGTAACGGCGGCGCATGGGAAGGTGTAATCATGCCCGACCTCTATAACAACGGTTCTACGGGTAGTTTGCCTGCTGCGGGTATAGGCCCCGGCGGGGGTGGCGGTTCTGGTAGTGGGGTATACAACACCACTTATGTTTTGACCGGCAGTACGGGGAGCGGCGGCGATGGAGGTGTTGGCGCAGGTGGTGGGGGTACAGGCACGGGCGTAGCTATCACTGGATTTACTTTTGGTGACGGTGGCGCTGGGGGTCCGGGGCTAATCTTCATTAGATACCAAGTTGCCCAAGGTACTAGCCAAGCTGGTTTTGTGGGGTAAGCCATTGACCCCCTTACTCTACTTGCGGCTGCAAAAACTGCTGCGGCAGCAATACGAAAAGGCTGTGAGTTATATCAAGAGTACAAAGCACAAGGCATGGAGTTGGTGGATGCGTACGGTCAAGCCAAAGATGTGGTTGCTGACATTAGCGGTCATTTGGGACACTTTTTTAAAGCGCATGAACAACTTGAAACGCATGTACACGAAGAAGAGTTAAAGACAAAGAAAGCGCGTGACCCTGAGTTGTCGGTAAACCAAGAAGCATTTAACAGGGTCATGGCAGTAAAGGAAATGATTAGGTTAGAAACCGAGTTGCGCGAAATGATGGTCTACCAAGCGCCAAAGGAATTAGGTGCTATCTGGACAGAATTTGAAGTAATGCGTGACAGAGTAAAAGCAGAACGGGCTGAAGTCCAGCGCCAAGAACTACACAAGCAACAGGTGGCGATATGGCGACGGGAAAGAATAAAAAGGAAGGTCAAGGAACAACTAACGTCAGTAATCGCGGTGCTGTTCATAATGTTATGGTACGTATGGGTAATGATACTGATAAGGACGAGCCACACATACCGTGGTCACTTCTCGTCGCCGTTTTGGTCTTGTGTCTTGTGCTAGTTATAGCACTTCCAATCATGGGCATCATGTACATGGACATGAACAACGCAACAGCCAAGGCGATGGAAGAGATAAAGAAGATGCGTGAGTTACGCGCTAAGATATTAATGGAAATACAGGGGGAACAATGAGCATGCAAGACATTTTAAAAGCCGTATTGCCTATCCTTGTTGCTGCTATTGGATGGTTGCTGTCTGAGGTAGGGTCGTTTAATACACGGCTAACTAAGATTGAAGGCGCTATGCCAGCATTGATTACCGAGCAAGGTGTTCCAACAGATAGCCCTATTTTAGCCGAACGTCGCCATGTAATGAAAGAAGAGCTATACAAAGAAATCCATGACTTGCAAGTACGAGTCAAACTTATGGAAGAAAGAGGCAAACGATAATGCTTACAATCTTTTCAACGCTCGTATCGTTCTTGATGGGCGGCTTACCCAAGATACTAGACTTTTTCCAAGACAAAGCTGACAAAGGGCACGAGTTAAAACTAGCCCAAATGCAGACTGAACGCGAAATGCAATTGCTTGCGGCAGGTTACGTAGCGCAACAGCGTATAGAAGAAATCAAACTTGATGAGATAAAGACGCAGACCGCATCAGACGAGAAAATATCTCTTATAGGTGCACAACAAGCCGAGATGAACGCCATCTACGCGCACGACATGTCTTTAAACGAAGGCACAAGTCAATGGATGAAAGACCTCCGCGCATCAGTTAGGCCAGTAATTACCTATGGGTTCTTCTTCCTGCTGGTTGGTATTGACGGTGTGCTTGCGTACAAAGGGTTGACTAGCGGTACAGACTTTAACGCGCTGGCTGACCAACTCTGGGATAACGAGACTCAGGCGCTCTTTGCTTCAATCATAGCGTTCCACTTTGGCGGCAGGGCGTTTGGAAAATGATAAGCCCCAAGGCTTTAAAGATGATCTCTCATCACGAGGGAGTAAGGAATAAACCTTACCGGTGTCCAGCTAGGCTGTGGACGGTTGGCGTGGGGCATGTGATTGACCCTAACCACGCAAGGGTGCCGTTTGAAGATAGACTAAGTTTGCCTTGCCCAGCGGGGTGGGACCGCACATTTACAATGGAAGAAGTGGATGCCATACTTGCAAAAGACCTTGAAAGGTTTGAACGAGGAGTTCTTAAATATTGTCCTACTGCTGGTGCTAAGCAAGCTTGGATGGACGCTCTTGTCAGCTTCAGCTTCAATGTTGGGTTGGGAACTCTACAGCGCAGCACACTCAGACAAAAGCATAACCGCAGTGATTACGCTGGTGCAGCGGACGAGCTTCTAAAGTATTGCAAAGCAGGTGGTAAGGTTTTAAAAGGGCTTGAGAACCGCCGCAAAGATGAACGTGCGTTGTACCTAGGAGGTTGAGATGAAACGTATTATTGAAAGCTATACAAAAGAAGACGGTACGGTAGAGCCAGCGCATGAAGTAGAAATTGTTTGTGCTTCTTGCCAAGACCCTGTTAGTACAGAAGAGGAAAGCACAGGCGTGTGTACTAATTGTGGACAGCCGTGGAATGCTCAGCAAAGCGTAAAAGTGTTTGCTACTACGTTACCCGCTATTGATGGCTTCACTATCACAATAGGTTAATCATGCCTTTGCAGAAACTACAGTTCCGCCCCGGGGTTAACCGCGAGGGTACTTCCCTTTCCAACGAAGGGGGTTATTTTGAATGCGACAAAATTAGGTTTCGTTCCGGATACCCAGAAAAAATTGGTGGGTGGGCTGCGGTTTCGTTCAACGTATTTTTAGGTGTGTGCCGTTCATTGTGGAATTGGATAACTTTATCCAGCTACAACCTTGTAGGCGTAGGTACTAACTTAAAGTTTTATATTGAAGACATTGGCGGGCAATACTACGACATTACCCCTGTGCGTACAACAACAGGGTACGCAGGTATTGGTGGCACAATTACATTCACTGCAACCCCCGGCTCTTCTTCTATTATTGTAGACGATCAGCTTGGCGTAGCGGGTGCGCGTACGGGCGACTTTGTTACTTTCTCCGGTGCGTTAGGTTTGAACTCGCAAGCGTTTACTGTAACCATAGCTTCTCCTGCGGTACTTACGCTTACTACAGCGTTGGCAAATAACACGCCCGTCACTTTGACTACTACTGGCGCTCTTCCTACTGGGCTTACTGTTGGTACCACATACTACGTGGTTAATGTTTCTGGGTTGACCTGCAATTTATCTATTGGTCCTAACGGTTCGCCGCTCAACACTACTGGCACGCAATCAGGTACGCATACTCTTTCTGTAGCTGCGGGTATATCTACTGCTGTTCTTAATCAGCAATACCAGATAACAAACATATATACAGTAGGGGCAACAACCTACTACACGTTTAATGCTAGAGAAGCAGGCACTACTGTAGAAGCGCCCGGCGCAGCGGTTGTAGCGTTAACAACTGACACTGGTACAGGTGGCCCTTATACTACAGCCACGTATCAAATCAATGTAGGAAGCGCCATATACACTAGTGGTACTGGGTGGAGTGCTGGCCCTTGGAGTCGTGGCACATGGGGTTCGGGTTACTCAGCAGGTATTGCAGATCAGATTCGTCTATGGTCGCAAGCTAACTTTGGTGAAAACCTACTTATATCACCGCGTACTGGTGCTCTGTATATATGGCAACCCGGCCCAACTAACCCAGCGTATACCACCCCTGCGCAGCTAATTAACGGGGCGCAAGGCATTACTATTTCTATAGGCACGCCCGCTGTTATTACGTTAACCACGCCGTTACCTAACGGCACGCCATTTAAACTGCGTACTACAGGGGCACTGCCTACCGGGGTAAATACAACAACTACTTACTACGTAGTTAATTTGACTGGCAATACATGTAATTTATCTACCACGGTAGGCGGTGCTGCTATCAATACAACAGGTACACAGTCTGGCATTCAGATTCTGGCAGTGCCTGACGTGCCTTCAAAGATAAATACTATCCTTGTATCGGACTCTACACGTATCGTTATTTGTTTTGGTTGCAACGATTACGGCGATTACGACACTACTGTACAAGACCCGTTGCTTATTCGTTGGTCTACTAACGAGAGCTATTTACTTTGGACCCCTAGCACTACTAACCAAGCGGGTAGCTACCGACTGTCGCATGGGTCTTATATTGTTGGCGCTCTGCAAACTCGTCAAGAGATTTTGGTGTGGACTGATTCGGCTGTGTATTCAATGCAATACCAAGGCCCACCGTATGTATACGGGTTTAACATCTTAGCGGATAACATTTCACTAGCTGGCCCCAATGCCGCAGCAACTGCCAACGGCATTACCTACTGGATGGGTGTAGATAAATTCTACGTTTACTCAGGCCGTGTTGAGACGCTACCTTGCACGCTACGTCAGTATGTCTTTGAAGACTTTAATAAAGACCAAGCGTTCCAATGCACGGGCGGTTCTAACGAAGCCTACAGCGAGATATGGTGGTTTTATCCGTCTATCACCGGCTCCGACGGCACAGGCACTCGGGCTAACCCAAACACAGTAGTAGACCGCTACGTTATATACAACTACCTTGATGGCGTTTGGTACTACGGCAAGTTAGGGCGTACAGCATGGATAGATAGCACAACACGTAATTACCCTCTTGCTGCTACTTACGGAAACATATTAGTTGAACATGAGAACGGTGTGGATGATGGGTCTACGCTGCCAGCTACTGCTATTAATGCTTTTGTTCAATCGTCTGACTACGACATAAATGACGGACATGACTACGGGTTTGTCTGGAGAATTGTGCCTGACATAACTTTTAACGGCTCTACCGTAAACGCGCCTAGCGCCAAGTTCATCATCAAACCACGTAAGAACCCCGGTGCCCCGTATGGTGTGACTGACGAGCCAGTAGTTACTTCGTTAGAAAACTATACAAACGTCAATACATACAACGTACAGACGTTTACCCAACAGATATATACCCGCCTACGGGGTAGGCAAATGGCGTTTAGAGTTGAGTCAAATACGTTAGGCACCCAATGGCAGTTAGGAGTGCCGCGTATGGATGTACGTCCGGACGGAAGGAGAGCATAATGTCAACTGGGACAACTAAAGCCCCTACGCTCCCCGCTGCGCCTATTGAGTACACCCAACGATACATGGACACTCTACTTAATATCCTGCGTCTTTACTTCCAGACGTTAGATAATCCGGGGCCATGCGCTGCGTCTACTCAGTATGTAAACATCCGGGGCGGTAACCAGATTGTATCGGCGCTGAACTTCAGCCTAGTAGATAGCAATGGCGTTCGGGTTGTTAGCCTACCCACAGAGGCAGACTTGGTTAACTTGAAGGTAGGCGACGTTTATTACGACACCACAGCTAACAACGTGCTTAAAGTAAAACTATGACGCCCCAAGACCGCGCTATGCTGATGCTATATACGTCAGTCAAGCACCGTCTAACCATAGGGGTAGCAGAGTATCTGGAAGCGTTAAAAGATTGGACCGTGGTTCCCCTGACTAATTCAGGGCGCGTTATAGGCGGGGTGTTGCTAAAAGGTAACGAGATTCACGTAGGGTATGGCGAGAAACCAACCGGGTCTATTCGGGCGCATATTCGGGCTACGCTGAAAGAAGTAATAGACGAATACGGTTGTGCACTCACCGTGGTACAGGCAGAAAACCTAGCTGGACTGCGGTTCTGCGAACGGTTAGGATTTGTTAAATTAAGCGCACACGATGGTAAAGTGCTACTTCGTTGCGACAGGAGTAATTACGCATGAGAATCCCAAACAAATTCAACGGCTATAGCGCGGACAACCGCCGTATATATAACGACCCCGCTACGGTTGTAGCTACCGTAGGGTCTTACGCAGAAGCCGCAACTGTGGCTCAAGCCGTTGCCGCCGCCCAAGCCGCTGCAACCGCCGCCGCTGCCGCTCAAGCCGCTCAAGCCGCCCAAGCCGCCCAAGCTACCCCTAGTATTTCTGAATTAGCTGCCCAAGGAGGCCAGTCTGGAATACTTAACGGTGCTACCCCCGCCGTAACCCCACCTACAGTTACACCCGGTGCTGCTGCTCCTCCTGTCGAACCGGTATCCGCCACAGCCCCCGCTACTCCTATTGAACCGTTGCCTCCTGCTGAACCTGTTACGCCATTACAAAACGCTGGCGATGTACTGCGTGGGGCACAAGGGGACTCTGCTGCGTTCCAAAACGCTGGCGATGTAATGAAGCGTGGGCTAGCTGGCCCTCTTCCGGGTGCTGACATTACTGCCCCTGTATCTGGCCCTTTCTCGCTTACAGATGCAGCACAAGTAGCTAACGAAGGTATAAAAACGTCTGGCTCAAAACTAATAGATGGTTTTAAAGCTGCTTACGAAGGTATAGGCAACACAGTAAAAACTGCATACGAAGGGTATCAAAAAGCCCCAGCCCCTTTGCAATATTTAGGTGCGGCTATGGCGGCAAAGCCACTTTTATTTAAACAGCCTAGCACTGGGGGGTCTAGGGAATATAAAGGTCCGCGTGCAGATATGTCTGCGTTCCTTCAGGGCGGTCCTCAAATGCCTAGCACGTACTTGTACGGCGCAAACGGCGGCATCATGCAATCTTACGCAGACGGTGGCACTACTAATGCAAACGGCCCAGTTGAGCAAATGTCAAACATGAATGCCAATGCTATGGGCGGTAACATGATGTACCCCACGTCTCAACAACATACTAACCTATACGGAAACGGCCTTAGCCAACGCCCTATGTCTGTAAATATGTTAACGGATGGCGCTAACAATGTTGACCCATACACAGGGGAGCAACAGAATTTTTCAGAAGGCGGTCTTTCTATGAAGGACTACCAACGCATGTCTATAGGTAAAACTCCGCAACAACTAGAAGACGATATATCGCAAGCGCAACACGTCATGGCTAAAGCTAAAGGGCATGAAGGTCTTGGTAAAATTTCAAGAGGTAGGGGTACAGCAGGTATGAGCGCTTTAGACGCTGCTATGTCTAGTTTAAATGCGATTAACAAAAAAGCGGGCATCAAAGCCGCGCCTATGGCTATGGCTAAATTAAATGACCCTACGGCTGGGGGCGGTGCAGATGCTACTGAGCATGCAGCTAACGGTGGGATTATGTATAACCTAGGGGGTTACTCAGACGGAGGTCGTTTACTTAAAGGTCCCGGTGATGGTGTTAGTGATTCTATCCCGGCTACTATTGGACGTAAGCAACCTGCTCGCCTTGCCGACGGAGAATTTGTTGTCCCTGCACGAATCGTTTCAGAACTTGGTAATGGTTCTACTGAAGCTGGCGCACGTAAGCTGTATGCAATGATGGATCGCGTGCAGAAGGCTAGACATAAAAGCGTAGGCAAAGGTAAGGTAGCCGTTAACTCAAAAGCAGATAAACATTTACCAGCATAACTATGCCACTTTACCAAGTAAACGCAAGCGAGCTACCGTATGTATGGCCTGT
>Ga0247723_1000733_pt1 | contig 21217 bp, 23 predicted proteins | sample MSEWelMarce5H_FC_FD_189079 | JGI IMG/M metagenome (GOLD analysis project Ga0247723, IMG submission 189079) | Subsurface sediment microbial communities from gas well in West Virginia, United States - MSEEL Well Study Marcellus 5H_FC | ecosystem: Environmental > Terrestrial > Deep subsurface >... | reverse complement strand
ACCTTTTCGAGGGGTTCAATAGCAAGTTTGATAAAACCGAACTTTACATCGAACAACTCGCCGGATACATCGAAACCGCAAAGTAAAACACAAGCCCCCGCAAGGGGGCAAGGAGATAAATAATGGGTGCAGATGATTGGCTTGGTGTTTACATACCAAGCAACCTACTCGATAAGGTTGATTATTATTCTGATGGCGGCCACGGCTATATCTGCGGTTCTATCTTTGCGATGAGGCATGAAGAGACCGCAGACTACATCATGAGCAACCGCGACAGCGAGCTTGCAAAGCACTTTGTGGAAGATGGCGCGGTTGATCTAGACAATCGTGCTGAAGTAATCAAGCACATTGATTATATAAATAGACGGATGGGAGAAGAGATTTAGAATGACAAGCAGCGAAACAATAGGGGCTATTGCCCCTTCCCTCATAAAGGCACAAAGCCGGATGCAAGGCATCAGTAAGGAAGGTACTAACCCTGCCTTCCGTAGCAAGTATGTCACCCTTGATAGCATCCTTGATGCTCTGCGCCCTATCCTTACGGCTAACGACTTGATGCTAACGCAAGGCACTACAGACACCACGGTCACAGATGGCAAGGTTGTAGCGATTACTGTAGAGTCACGCATCATTCACGCATCCGGTGAGTGGATCAGCACGACGGCAACCATCCCGGTAACAAAGCCTGACGCTCACGGTCTTGGTTCAGCGCTAACATATGGCCGCCGGTATTCGGTCTCCGCCCTGCTGGCAATAAGTGCCGACGAGGATGACGATGCCAACGGAGCGGTAACCGCTCAGGTTGACTACCGCAGAGGGCCACAAGGCAACATCGTGATCGATACGCCTATTAAGGCAGCAAGACCACTGGGAGGAAATAGATAATGGCTTTTGACATCATAGATGGTGAGCTATGGGACGATGAGACCGGCGAATATGCCGGTCCAGCATCCGGTTGGATAACAGGCAACGAATCACCAGAAGACCTTGCCTTGTTGGTTATGCGGAAGCGCATGGACATTGAGGCAGCCATCGATGCCGAGACAGCAAAGATGCACGCCATCTTGGCAAACTGTACAGCCATCATCGGCAAGCAATCAAGACGGCTTGATTGGTTACAAAGGCAGTACGATGCTCAGCTGCAAGACTTTGCAATGAGCCAGTTACCGCGCAAGGCTGACGGATCACTGAAAGCCAAGACGTGGACCTGCCCTTACGGTACGGTTGCCTTTCGTACACTACTCCCAAAGGTTGCCGTAGAGGATGATGATGTTGCTTTGGCATGGGTTCGCAAGAACTGTCCTGCAGCCATCAAGATCAAAGAATCCATCTTGGTGAGTCAACTACCTGAGCCAATCAAGAGTGCCATGCTTGAGAATCCAACGGATGCTAAGAAGGCTGGGTTTGTGGTTCATCCGGAAGCGCAAGCAGTCACCATCAAAACAGTTTGACAATCTATACCCGCATGATGTATACACTGTGTGGGTATAACTACCCAAGGGAGATAAATAATGGGAGCAAAGCATACAACTGATAGAGAAAAACAACTCTTTCAGCATTTAGTTTCTACTGGAATGTCTGTGCGGAATGTATCAAGGCTTACTGGCCGTAGTCATGCTTGTATTACAGAGAATCTAAACAGCGATGTAGTTGTTATGGCAAATCACGCACATATGACTGAAGAGCAAATGTTTTCAGTCTTTGACAAAGATTCTCAGAACATTCCATGTGCAGATATCGCAAGGCATATCAACAAGCCGCATTCAACAGTTTATAAAGTAATACGCCGCATTTATCCAAAGCAACAAAAAGCCTATGAAAAATGGCTTGAGTTGCAAAAAGAAAAAGATGCACCAGCTCTTGTGATGGAAGTCCAGCCGGTTGAAGAAAAAGCAGTACCGGCAGCACTACTTGCTATCCGTGCGGCTCGTGCTGCTGGTAGGCCATTACATCAAGTGCCGGTGGAAGTACACACAACCAAAAGTGAACCATGTGATTGCGACTTTGCAGATTCAAAGAGGTATCAGTTGATGGCAGATCAACTTAGAACCAACCGAGAATGTATTACTAAAAATGAGGCAATAATCAAAAGTCAAATTCTATTGATTGCCGAATGTCAAGAAACTATAACTTTACTCAAAGAGCACATTCAGTTGCTCAAATCACTGCGGTAAACTAAGGTCACCCGCAAGGGAAACCAAAAACAACAACGGATGCTGGAACTGATGGAAGGAGACCCGATCTAAACAATCGGGTCTTTTTTCGTCTACCAGTCGATGTTTACAAAGCCACCGTTGCTGCCTAGCTCGCGCCATGCTCTGGCCTTGCGATAAACCCCATCACCCTCACGCTCTGGCTTGTCTTCGTCTTCCATCTCTGGGGACGTGTTGCCTTCAACGGTTTTGACACCCCAAGGGAAAACGCCAATCACGATACCAATATGAGCTAAGCGGTTCAGCGGTGCAAACCAAAAGCAAGCAAGGTCACCTATGCGTACCTTAGTTGGGTCTGCTTCGGCATCCTTCACGCTAACCCAGTTCTTGGTACGCCTTGCCCAGTTGCCATGATCGGGACAGTAAGCCGAGCGTGGCCAGTCTAGGGGGATGCTTAGGGCTAGGTCATGAGCTGCATTACGCAACCGATACACAACAAAGGCAGCACACCAAGGGCTACCGGGTGGCACAGGCGGAACCGTAGACGCTTGGTAGACTTCAACCGCCTTGCCTCTGTTGTCTCCGGTCTCCTGAACCCCGACATTATCTAGCGCTTCCTTAGCTGCACGTAAAGCGATTGGTCGTAGCATGATATATTCCTTTTGTCGAACTTATCTCCCGACACGGTGGGCAGTACTCCCGGTTGCTGTTTCCTCAACCTGCCCACCACCCCTTTTTTCTTAGCTGAATGTCTCGCCATCATCTACACTTACAAGCTGCGTGATACCTGCAGCTGTGTCGTGATAGTAAAGATACCAGTTACCAAGCCTCCAGCTAATAGCCGTTTGGTCGTTCTGTACCCCACTGGCTACCACTGCAGATGATGCCGTGACGACGTTGCCCTGAGGGTCATAGATAACCCGGTGGAGGTCGTTGCCTGTATGCCTAAAGCAAACGATACGCTTGCCCATCGGGTTGATGCCTACGCTAACGTGTGTGCCTGCGGCACTTACTACTGTTGCCACGGATACGGTACTCCCCTCATCGTCGGTGTAATACGAATCAATACCACCACCTGATTGTTTCTCTACCAAGATATACAACCTGCCGGATGCGCTCGTAGGGTCGTAGGCAATGGCCACGCAGTCAACCTCAGTTATAGGTGTAGTCACCTCGACAAAGTTGCTAGCGTTCGGACCATCGGCAAAGTGAAGCACCACGGTATGTGATTCTACATTTGCATAGCAAAGCCGTTGGTTGGGTGCTACATCAACCGACAGGCAACCACCTGCCGCCGTCAACGCTCTGAACCAAGACCTAAACCGGTGGCTAGTATGAAGCGGATCTATACCGATATTGTTAGTGCCTTGTACCGCATCGTGGTTGCTTTCACCAAGCCCCCAAGGTGTTGACGTGTAATATCGTCCCTCAGCATCCAGCGTGCTATCGGTTCCACGGTTGGCGCTAGTTGATGTAAGCAAGAGGTTAACTGTGCCTGTGGTCTCAGGGTCTCCTGCATTGTCCAAGATGGCACCATGGGCGATACCCCTGAGCAATGAACCACCCGCCAAGTACAGTCCGGCTTCTGTCCCACCATTGATATCAAACGGGTCATTTAGATCCGGTGGAAAGTTGCCATTGATACGGTCAAAGAGTGTCTGGGCTACGATGGTACCCTGTGCAAGCTGATGCCCGTAAGCAAAGTCTGTGCCGGTTGTAGCATGTGGCGTGGCAAGGATACCGCCACCCCTTAGCCAAGTGCTGTAGCCGGTAACGCCATTCAGGAAACAATCCCGCAAGGGTGGTTGAGACGCAGAGCAGGTAGCACCTGCCGGATAGGCAACAGAGTTGGTTGCCGTCCAGCCGGGATGCCGAACAATGCTGTTGTCGGAAGCATTGATTTGGTCGCATAGCTCGCTGATGGTTACCGGGTCAATACTATACGATGTCACGCCCGTTGCACCACCAACCGTCATCTGCCAGTAGACATCGCTTTCTTCTTCAGTCCTACCATCTCTGTCTTGTTGCCAAAATCGTCTACCGTAGTAGTAAGTAGTGGTGTCTACCTCTGCAACAATAGCCGGTGTAATGCGCTCAAACTGAGCCGTGAAACTGTCCGGTACATAAGTGCTATCGGTGTTTGTATAGGTTAGCGTGGTTGTACCAATGTCAATAGATCCGCTAGACACCCTTAACCGTTGACATGAAGTGATACCCCAGTAAGCCGAGTCTACGGATTCTGAACCGGCGTAGCTGCTCGATGCAGTATTTTTCCTTGGGTATGGGTTGTCTTTATCATCGGTTGCCGGTAAGGCACCAAGGCTCCATATGTCAGGGCTACAAAGGTCGAGGGTAACGGTGCTGTATGAGGTCGTAGGCGCCACAACCTGCCACTTTTTCGTGTTGCCGTGGTAATCAGTCAGTTCGATGTAGCCGCTCTGGTTGGTGCCGCTTTGTGCTTTTATTTGTATGACAAGATACCGGTAGCCGCTGGTGCCTTGGTAAGGCGTGTATGTTCGATCGTTACCTGTACCGGGGATAGAACGGTTGTTTGTCTCAGCGATAGACCAGCCGTTGAAGCGGAAACCACGGAATAGAACACGGTTGTCGTTATCCGAATCACCGTTGGTTGTTAGTCCGGTGGTAGACAATGCAGCTGATATCCACTCTGGTACATCATTCAGTGATGTTGATAGGCTTGCAGTGCCAACTACTGGGTCTGTAAGGGTAGTGCTTACGCTGTAGTCGCTGAAGGTATCCTGACCACCGTATGAGCCACCGGAGCTTGTAACCGTACGGGTGCCGCCATCGTAGCCGGTAACAAATACATCGAGGTTGTCCGGATATGCTCCCTCCCATGCTCGTATCCTGCCAACAATCGAGACAGCACGAGCAAGACACACCGTGGTGCTGATGGTTCCAGAACCAGACTGGTATATACCAAACGCATCAACCTCACCCTCTAACGATAATGACCACTCAGTAGCCGACTGCATCCCCTTTGTTTGGGCGTGTGTTATATCCGGTACGGTGGTTCCGTTTACCTTGATGTTAGTGACACCGAAGTTGTGTGTTTGTGGCCCGGTACAAAATCCGGAAGCACTTAGTGATGCTTTGTAGTTTGCTGTTTGCCTTGTAGCCGATACGGTATTTGTAGCCGTGACTGTTGACCCACCTACAGAAAGACTACAGGTGGCGGTACTTCCAACCGTTGAACGTTCGTACCAAGTGTAAGAGGTTAGGCTTGGGAATCTAGTTGGTGCGACAGATGATGAAAACGATGCTTCGGCAACGTCCCAAAGTTTATCGGTTCCTACGCTTGCGCTGAATGCTCCGGCATACGTTGCCGAACCATAGGCAAAGTAAGCGGTAGATGTTCCTGATGCAATCGTTACCGTTGTTACTTGCGTGGCACCGTGACCGTTGTTTACTGTAACAACCGCCTGTATATCCCATCCCCACGTGGTTGAGTTGATGCCATAACTAATACCATCTACAGCTATGGAGCCGGAAAAGCCTAGGTGATTGCTGAATGTAAAGTCGGTGTACTTATCTAGGTACTGATCCTCCCATGTTGGCGGAATCGCAATGCCTATAGGGTTGATGAAAGTGATGGTCACGTCTTGCGTGTGATCCATTGCAAGCGTGGATGTACGGGTGCCGTCAAGGTATGGCATTAGATTTTCTGCCCACGGTAAACGGCTTTGCGTACGCTAAACCCGGATGTCTGCTCGGTAACAAAGTCAATCGATGGGATACCGATAATGCGGTAATCACCCTTGGTGGTTGTGCCGTCAGGCTCCATGATACGCACCACATCACCAAGCCATAAAGGACGGTTGTTAGATGACAAAACCAATAGATCCGATTCCCACTCGATAAGAATACGCCCCGTAGTCAACCGGCTGTATAGGATGTCGCAAGCAGCATCAACAGCATCCTGTGTCGTTAGGGTTGGGTCTCTTAGTTGATACGGTACTGGTCTACCCCTCCAGTTGTAGGGTCTGCTGGCAGGTGCCGTGCTTGCAGTCTCTGCAGCACCGTCTACCAGTGACTTTGTGATGAACAACCCGGTTGCTGGGTCTTGCCCGACAACCTGAACCTGTGTGGCTTCCGGTGTCTCGTAGTGGCTTGACATAGCCCGTACAACCCGCTTAGGGCGTAGTACTTCAGTTACACCTGCCGTGGTTGCAGCTGCAATGCTTTGGTATAGCGTAACGGCTGGAGTTGTTGTAGCCAGTGCCGGGTCAATCCAATAATAGATGTAGCCGGATGTAGAGGGCATCCAACCGGTGATGTAGTTAGCAGCGTAATCATTCTTCAGTTTGTCAAGGTAACCACCAACCGTGTCGAAAAAGTCAGGAGCCAAAGCATACTGACCCTTAGAAATGTTAGGGCTGTAAGGCAAGTCAATAGATGGAAAGTCACCACCAAGGTAAGGTCCTGAGCCATCTGGATAACCTGCTATATCTAGCAAGTCCAATAAAGCACTACTGAAAAGCAAACCATCATAAGGGTAAGACTCAACGATGTAAGCAAGGTCAAAGTCACGGCTACGGTCTTGCCCAGCATAAACAAAGACCGACCAGTCCCTTGTCGTATCGCCTTGCTCGTATGTAATCTCTGGAGGTGTAAGGGTGCCACGGAATACGTCGATGTATGCAGGTGTAGGCGTTGCTCCATCGCTTAGGGCAATCCGGATAGGTCGATCTGAAGTAATCTGCGGTTGGTCTACTCCGGCATCCGTGATGGGCTTCCTACGGGTTGTAAGTGAGCAAGTAGCCCTGCCGTCATCGTCTACGCTGATGCTCACCCGCTCAACATCGCAGGTGATGTCTACCGGATCATCGGCGGTTGAACCAGCAGGAGGTTGATAAACCATATCAACTTCATAGAATCCGTACGTTGCCGCACCGGTTGCACTTGTAAGGCTTACCTTTGCCCGTACGTTAGTGATGACGCCGTTAGGCGTGTATGCGGTCAGGTCATCCTTTACCACGCTGTAGGAAGCGGATGCCGTGCCGGTGCCTATCTGGTCGTAAGCAAAAGTATCAGTGAAGGTCGCACCGGTGGGAGGTGCATACCGTAACTTCTTCACCGGGCTGACGGCATAACCTGACGTAGCAAATTGCAACTTTGCCAACTGAACGGATGCTTGCCCAGCAGGTACCAACCAAGAGAACGCGGCGGCAGGTGTAATGGTATTACTTGTCAATGCCGATAAGTCACCAAAGACATGACTAAAAGCCAAGCCGTTAGATGCAACCACGACAAGCTCCCGCCGTCGGCAGGGAATCATCATGATGGTAATGAACTGGGAGTTTACCGAGGATAAAAAAGCAACGTTAGCAGTTGGTGCTATGTTGGAATCATTCTTTTGATAACTACCAACTAGCACCCCAGACTTGTACACCTGTGCGCTTCCGTTAGCCCCAAACCAGACTTCTACAGAGCCAGCCGAACCAACGCCCCACCCTGCCTTTAGAATCGTGCTATCGTCCGAATCCTTTAGCCCCGGTACATAGAGCGACAGATAGGCTGATTGGTTAGCACTCCATGCCGTGGTGAGCGTTGCCCGCTCGGTAACGTTGAGGCTTTGCAGGTAGTAATCACCTGATGCTTTGATCTGCATCTGCTTCCAAGATGCCGCCGTGGTTAGCGTGTAGTCTGTCTTCTGAAATCTTGCATAGTTGCCAGCGTAGGTTGTACGCCATGCCGCCGTAGTCGGTAGCGGAGCAAGCATCAAGGTAAGGGTAGTAGGGTCAAGCCAGACACCGCTACTCTTGGCTAAGTCCCATGTAGTGCCGTCAGCTGCAACAACCAACCGTCCCTTCTGTGGGCGTGGTTCCGGGCAGTCGACTTCGATCAATAAAGGCCAAGCGTTCGCCATCAGAACCTCTTCATAATTCCGGGCGTACCGTTGCGCCTTGCTTCATCACGGATAACAGATCGAACTGCTCGTTCCAACTCAGTACCGGCAGGTATCAAGCCACGGTTACCACCGCCCATGAAATCACCCATCCGGATACCACCACCACCACCGACAGCCATCTCTGCAGCTGTAACGCCCATCTGCCCAAGTTGCCCACCACCGAGCGTCTCACGGCGTAGTGTAAGAGCATCTGCCGCTGTCTTGGTATTGTCTGCAATCCTGCCAATGTTGTCAGCGATTGACGGTCCACCTAAACCACCACCGATACCTTGAGCACCACCGTAAATCATGCCACCCGGTAAACCTTGAGGGCCGAGCATATCTCTGATGGCTCTGCCGTATTCGCCAGCCAAGTCAGGGACAGCACCAGCGGCAGGCATTGGGAATCGTGGGGTGATGTAGTTCCACTTTGGCGCCTTGGTTTCTGGTGCCTGTAGTTCGTTTTGCCGTGTCTGCAAGATTGACTTTACATTGTCAGGTAGGATTGGCTCAAACTTGAAAAGGAAGGATGAAAACTGAGAATCCAAGAACTTGACCAAGTCTTGTATTTCAGTCTGTAAGTCACCGAATGTATTCTTGAAAAAGGCTTTTATGTTGTAACCGATGTCACCAAAGAACGTCATTACAGCAGGGCCAAGCTCCTGCAATATGCGGGGTAGTTGGGCAAAGAATGCTAGCAGGTTAGCGGCTACGTTTATCATCGCTTGTTGGAAGTTACCACCCGGCCCAAATGCACCGATGACACGGTTTAGAAAGTCTTGGATTACACCAGACTTACCGATAGCAGAGAACACCTCACCTATCTGTCTACCCATCTCAGCGACACGCTCAATCAAGCGCATTGAGCCACCTTCGGCACTGCTGAAGATGTCAAGGATGCCACGACCAATCGGTAAGAAGGCTTGCTCTAGCGCATCCTGTAGATTCTCAAACGTAGTCAATGCAGAACTGGTAGCCTTCGGTAGTTGCTCAAGCCCTGCAATAATCTTGCCTATGGCAACGTCGGCTGACAACCCCATCTTTTGAATGGCTTCAGTTGATGCCGTGCCAAAGGCAGAAACCAACACCTGTCGGATCTGCGGAACACGCTCGGCTATCTGGTTGATTTCCTCAGCTGAGATTGCGCCCTTGCTGGCTATCTGACCAAGGGCAAGGATGACCCCGTCCAGTTCTGATTTGCCTTTACCAACCAATGCAAGCGCATTGCCAAAAGCCATCAATGCCCGTTCGGATGTTTGAGCAGATAACCCTGCGGCTTCGAGGTTTAGCACACCCGCACGAACCTCTGTAAGCCCCAATCCGGGGAGTTTCGCTATCTCCTTGAGTCTACCTAGTTGGGTTTGAAGTTCTTCTGCATTCTTCGCATATGCAGCCAAGCCACGAACCTGTGAGTCATAAGCCATTGCAGCTTGTACCCCGGTTACGGCAGCGAAAGAGTTTTGTGCTAACTCGAATAGCCGGGTAGCATCTGCTGCAGTGCGGATTGCTTCACCAACACTTTTAGCCGACTGCCCAACCCGGCTCAAAGCACGTACAGCAGCGGCTTCACCAACTACAGAAATCTTAGCCGTCAGTTCCGCTACTGTCATGGTTACCTGCCTCCGAACAACGCACCCAGCATTTCGACCTGTTGCTTTTCAATCTCTTGTCCGATCATAGCCACCTCGGCTATTTGGTCAAGGGTTAGGTCGGTCTCTGACGGGTGCCGGTTGAGATACTTCACGGTGTAGTAAGCAACCTGACTTGCTACACCTCTAAGGCGTTTTTTGCTTCTTTTACCCGACCCTGTAGGTCATCGGTCGGGTACCAAGAAATGAACTCCCCAAGGATACGAAAGAACGTTTGTTTACTGGTTCTAGCCAAGTTACCAAAAGCCCGTAGAGGTGATTCTTCTGAGCTATCAGTAGGGTCTGCCACATAGCAACGACCAAGCAAGTAGATCTGGTAAAGCATCGCTTCAGGAAACTCAGCAAATGCTACACGCAGTGATCCAAGTTCTTTTGCATCAGGGAAGAGGTCTGCCGCCTTCGGTTCACGGAAGCGGAGTTCAGCGCCGTCACCAGCGACATCGGACAGGTCTACGATAAGTAGACCCTTGTCCGTGTCTTTAGGTATTTGTTTTAGGGATTGAAGTGCCATGGCTTAGTGTACTACGACCAAGCAGTAGTCACGCCATTCGCTCCAAGGGTTATCGTTGCCGACTCGGTAAGCGCTTCCTCGTTTGCAACGTTGAGACCAGTACCAGTTACAACGCCTACAAAGGTCTTAGCGGTAAGTGTCCCCGGCGTAACTACAATCTGGCAGTAGTAACCGTCTTTGCCAAAGAAGATAGGGTTTACAACGGAATCAACCAAGAACTCAACTTCAACGCTGCCGTTAGCCTTGGTGACCTGTGCTTTGTTCTGAGCATCACAGAGTGCGCTAACATCCACGGTATTGACCGATGAACTGAAGCGTACCGAACGAGCAATACAGGTGTAGGTTTCAGCGGTGAAGGCTGAAGGCGTACCGTCTTGATAGCCGCCAAAGGCCACCGTGACAACACAGTTTTCACCGATAAGGGCAGATGTACGTGTAAAAGGCATATGTTACTCCTATTGCTGCGTGACAAAACGATACACCGCCGTCACTCCGAAATCAGTGCGACCACCACTTTCCAAACCGAACGTTTGAGCAGTTGATTCCCGCCTAACATAAAACCTTGGCGTGGTGCTCGAAACGTGAATGTTGTCTAGTAGTGTGTCAATACGGGACATGATGGTAGCAGAGCTTGCCATCGATACCGCACCTGTAGCAGTATCCCACACGGTGATTCGATAGGTCGGGTACGTGAAGACCCGGCTACCGCATAGCGTGTCTTGGTCTTGCCCAGCACTACCAGCACGATCAAAGACCACATAAGGTGTAACCGGTTGCTTGCGTGAAATCGGGTCTATCTGTGGAGCAATGGTGTTATAAATTGCCATCTGGAAACCGTTAGGTTTGTTATCAGGAGCAAGTAAACCCATCAAGGTAGCATCACCGGTTAGAGTTTCGTAGATCCATTGCTCAATGACCGCTGGTTCAAATGCCATTACTTGTTACCCTTCAGAATAACTTTTACCGCAGCTTGAAATGATGGCGCTACCTTTTCAACTGCTGGACGCAGGAACGGGCGAGCCGGTACGTGGTTACCAGCCTTTGACATCCAACCAAGTTCCAGCGGTATTCCATACTTTGCATTCACGCGTACCTCGGCAGATGTCTTGCCGGTCATCTTGTTGTAAATGCTTCCAGCCAGAATACCGGTGTCGCTGTTAGGTGGAGTGCCGGGAGGGCTTGACCAGTGCGGATGTTCTTTACGCCCCGGATACTTTTTGTATTGCCCACTCGACATCTCTATGCTTTGTTTTGCGTTGCCTTCGATATCAGCTGCAGCATTACCTACAGCAACAGAAAGTTGGCGTAGATTCTTTTGGTAAGAATCTAGCCTTACTTTCTTTAGGCTTACCGACATCTTTATCACGGAGCAAGAACCTCTATCTCAAGCGGACCGAACCTGCGTACCGTGGTACTTACCGTGAAGGATACGGTTATCCGAATCATCGCTGCAGTAGGATATGCCGCAGGGTTGAGAATGCTTAGAATACCTTGTTGGCTGTACTGCTTCGTAAGGGTCACAGATCCAGATGGAAACGTATACGTGGACCCCGTAGCAATGTTGGTAAAGGTTACGCCTAGAGTGCCAGTGGTAATGTCGACCGGGCTTCCCAGTTCGTCCACCAAGCGGACAACGTAGGAGTGCCAGTCTCCGACCCATGCGGATACCTGTAGTACCTGCTGAGGGTCTTCGGTTAGATCAAAGATTAGTGCCATCAGATATCCCTCACATAGATGCGGAGTGGGCCAAAGACTTGCGTGTCGTTTGCCGTTGTTGACCTTGTGATCGTAGCCGTGTAAGTCCCAGGGACGTTAGTAACCGTCGTGTCAATCGTAAATGTTGCCCTGCCATCAGCTGCATAGGTTGCCGTACAGGCGTAAGTGTCAACCAGCGTAGCACCTGAGTTGTAGACCTTAGCCGTAACCGTTGCACTCGTTATGTCGATTCCTGCGCCGTTGTTGTCTACGCACTGGATATCGATTCCGTGCTGTGCGCCCGTCTGGATGTCCAGCGGATCAGAAGCCCCAAGCCCGTCAGCCCGTACCTCAAACGGCCCCATGCGAACAAGAGCGGCAGAGGTTACCGGGGTAACGAGTTCAGCGTTCACGTACTGCCCGAATGTACCGGCTGTTACATGGCTTGCCCTTGCTTCATCCCAGACCGCTGCGGCTGTCTGCGCTGCCGTCAAGCCACCAGATGAAAGCGTGACGGTCAAGACTGCTCCATTCGTACCAGCAGCACCACGCACCACGATAGTCACATCTGAAGCACCAGCGGCAAAAGCGGCGTTAGGGACATCAAGCCGATACACGCCCGGCACTAGGGAGGACGATATCTCAGCAAAGCCACCAGAAGTCCACGCGCCTGTAGGTGTCTGCGTGACCAGCGTTATAGCCACCGGTGCCGACTGGTTGCGGACGTAGTAGGCCGCTAGACCGGAGGTGTTGAATACTAGCCCTGTAGCACCGAGGTAGAGTTCGATGCTTTGTGAGGTGGAGCCGGGAGCGATGGTGATGGCGGATGCGTTCCGCTCTGCTGGAAGGTATGGACTCACTCCACCGATTGCGCGATAAGTTGCTGGGCCTGCATCTGGGCTTGTACCTGTCCACGTCACACCATACATGTCTGTTGCAGGTGCGCCTGATGCTGTACCGAACGATGCATTCGGACTACCGCTAACCGAGGAATATGGCTGGATATTTGTAAAGCCAGTCAATAGACTTTCAAACATATCGCTACCAAGGATTCCGCCTGTTGTGCTTCCAGTTCCAGCAGATACACCACTCAAAGATGAAAATGTATACCGATTATAACTACATAAAATGCCGTTAGTAGAACTATTGAAAATTGCAGAAGCACCAGCAAAAATACAATTCTTGATTACAATTGGATTCGATGTGCTCCACGTACTGCTAAAGTTTACAAATTCAGCACCATAAAAAAGACAGTTCGATACAAAACCGCCAGAAGCAGCTCCTGAGTTAATAAGAATTGACCTTGCTGCCGCACCTGTGTTGATAGGCATAATAATGCAGTTGAGAAACTGCCAAGGGCTTACTGTTGTATTTGTACTCGTTAATGTAGTCGAATATGCAGGTGAGCCAAGTAAGACGCAACGCTGGAAAGTATGCGACCAAGGAGCCGCCACGCTATTTGTGGCAGTGATTGAACCATAAAAGATACAGTTTGAAAAAGTAAAGTAAGTACAAGTGGTTAGTGTCAATACGGTTGAAGATGGCGTAATGCGATCAAAGATAACGTTAGACCACTCGATGTAATCTTTACTCGTAAACGTTAAAATCTGTGCTCCTGTACCAGTTGAAATGTTAGCCGCAGCAGTAACTCTAACAGCACCAGCAGTGCCAAATATTGCACCAGCAGTATCACCAATAAAACGAACAGGTGAACCAGAAGTACCTGATGCACCTCCATAAGTAATGCCAGAAATGCCGGTGTAGTTACCAGCGGCGATGTAAATCGTATCGCCAGCACCAGCACCAGCGAGAGCATTAGTCAAGCTTGTAGGGAGTGCAAAAGTCCCCGGATACGTTGCTGTGCCTGTTGCCGTTACATAAGCAGTTGCCATTATTCAGCCGTACCCCCTACGATTTGTTGAGCCATAACTTGCATGAATGTCTGCACGATACTCAGTTGAAAATCGTAATCTTGTTGAACCCACCACACATTGACAGAGGTTCCGTCAGGTCCGAACGTGCCTAATAGGTTGCCATCGAAATCATACATGTCGCCAAAAACACGCCAATCGGTAGACGGTGCTGGCTCCTTCACAATACTCGGATTTTGGATTATCATTTGCCCACCTTCAGGCTGTTCACTTGCACACCCTTGAAAGGCATCGTGAGGAACGCCAGCACACTACTCACCGCAGCGGAGACACCAGCCGCTACCGCCTTGCTTCCGTAGAGTGCCATCACAGCGCCCAGCTCGGCAACATCCTGCGCTTGTGCTGTACGGATGCCATCACCGAAAACGGAAGTAAATGCAGCTACGAAAGCCACGATCACAACGACCACCAACCGCTTGATACTGATGCTGTTCATTGCTTCGCCTCCAACTTTGTAACCTGCGTTTTCAGTTCACCGGTTGCAGTTTCCAACCTACCGATGCGATGCCCGTGGTCTTTGATCGTCGCAGTGTCTACCGCTCCACGCTTGTCCATACGGTGGAGGAACTGGATGATGTAGACCAGTAACGAGATAACAGCACCCGAAACGCTGATGCCTATCGTAGTCCATTCCGATGCTGTCATGATGTACGCTCCACCAGCCCTACGTGCTGTACAAGTAATTCTGTCTGCCCAAAGTCTGTCCCGATCACATCGTAGTATTTTGAGTCATCACCCACCCGGTAGACCCGGTCTTGTGGCATCACATCAGCCCCTACAGCAATGATTAGCGTCCATTGTGCAGATGACTGGATGCCACTGCCTATGATTGATTCTGTGTCGCTCTGGTTGGTTAGCCTGCCGTTGTACTCGGCAACCTTGCGCCACGTCTCAGTAGCACCACCACGGCCATCTTCGGTAAGGGTGAAGCGGTGTATTTCTACACGGTCTTGGCACAGGTTTCGTACCATGCCAGCGCTCAATGTGGCGCGGAGTATCGGACTCATGCGAACACCACCGGTCTAAACTTGTCTGCCATGGTTAGGCAGTTCTGCATCAGTTGGGAAAGCTTTACGTCGCTCGTACCTTCTTTAGAATCGATGTCTGCGGCTACCCTTGATGCTTTGATCAGCCATGCTTGACGGGTTGCTGTGCGAACATCGTAGCGCTCGGTATTGATTGGACCTTGGTCTACCCACATCAGGGTTGGGTTACCGGTGCCATCTTCCAGCGTAAAGCCCTTGACTTGGTAGGGAGCATAGACAGGATAATCGGGTTGTGTCGTGCCTGATGTTCCAGCAACTCGGCACTCGTAGACCCTACCATTGGGCGTTGTAGGGACTACACGGTCACCTACTGCGTAAGTGGTTGAAGCTGCCCACGTGGTGAATCGTGAGAAAGAATCAAGGATTGAGCCAATGTCCGTAGTGGACATCTGCGGGTAACTTTGAGCGGACACAAATAAACTTACTTGTGCTATTGCCTCGGCTCTGGTCATCATGCCCTAAGTATCCCACACAAAGGAAAAGCCCCCAGCACGTCTGCCGAGGGCTTAAGATACGAACCGCTAGGCTTATGTAGCTGCGGATGCTCCGACGATAAGCGAACCCGGTACACGGCTGGAGGCCGTAGCGTTCACGTTACCAATGTCGAAAGCCGAGAATGCGAACCGCTCTGTGGCTTTGAATGCCAACGCGTCTTGGTTGAAGTAGTACTGGTCGCTTACCTCAATCGTAACCGTACGGCGATCACCAAACGCTGTACCCATGCTCAGGTCACCAAGCAAGATGTAAGGCGTGGTTGCTGCCAAGGTCTTAGCCATGTTCTGGACGAAAACGACTGGATACCCGTAAAGCATAGGTGTAGGACCATACGCATTTTGGATGTCCATGATGGAGTTCCCACCGAGTGCATCAAGCAAAGGAGCGATGGCGTTGTACCAAATCTCACGATGCATGAACCACTTTGCGTTAGCGGCATATGTCGGGAGCTTTGCGACCATGCCCTTAAGGTTCGCAAGTGTCGGGCTGTAGGTGATTGTCTGCCCGGTGGTAAATACCTGCAGCGATGCAATGTTAGCCTTGGTTGCGTTAAGGTTGTAGACAGCATAGAGGATGCCATCAAGACCAGAAGTAGAATCGACAGCGTTGTTGAAAACAACACGGTCTTCTTCCTTAGCAAGAACGTATGCCATGTCACGGGCAAGTGTTGCGCCAAAGTCAATGATCGAATCTTCTGCAAGTTCCTTAGAGACCTGAGTAAGGACAGATGGTTTCTTGGCTACAAGGTTTACCTGTGCAAATGTCAGGTCACTTGCCGTGATAGCCGTGTTCTCACCCGGGTAGTAGACCGTTGTGCTCGCGGTTGCGTTAGGCACGTTCAAGACATCAGAACTCATCGGGTAGATGCGGCAGTTCTGGCGAGCAACACCGAACTGCTCACGCAGGTAGATGAGGTCGGAGCTAAGTGGATCTGGAACAACATAGCCACCAGCGGTTGTCGTGCCTTCAGACTGTGCCTTCAGGTTGGCTTTGACCCAGTCGGATGCCTTGCGGTTACCCATGATAGAGCGTCCCCATTGACCCCATGCGTAAGCCTTAAAGTTGGCTTCGTCACGGGTACCGACGAATGGGTTGCGTCCAATACCGCCGGACTTCCAAGGCTGTTCTGCTGGCGCTTCAGTTGCCACAGGGTGACCTTGTCCGAGTGCCTTGATGGTCTCAATACGCTCTTCAATGCCCTTGGCTTCAGCCATCAGGGACTTGACCTGTGCGAGGTCACCGTTACCGGAAGCGAGTTCACGGGCGGTAGCAAGCACAGAATCTTTTTGATTCTGTAGTTGTGTCAGATTCATAGTTGTGTTAGCAACTCCAGACGTGCCAGTAAGTCCTGGCGCTCGTCATTGTCATGGGCTTTCGCCTCTACTACGATGACCGGGTTTGCTTCTGGCTGGTCTGCATCCCGCAGAGAATCCCAACACTCAGGAGCAAGTCGCTTTGCAGCTGACCGGCTAAGACCGACTGCATCCCGCAGTCGACGTTCAACACCCCGCAGGGATGCGGGCTGTACGCTCTTCATACCGTGCATGGCATATAGCCCTTTAGCACGTCGAGCAAATTCATCAATCACGGCATCCGCCATGCTTTGATCTGATACGGCTTCGATGGCTCCACAAAGCGCATCGTAGTATGCTTCTAGCCCTTCGTGGATAAGGTCACCCTCAGCATCATCGTATACCGACATGGCGTACTCTTCCGGGGACTGCTCAGGCATTGGAGCCATAACCATCTCTTCTTCTTCCATCATAGGCTCCATGCCGTAATACTCCTTTAGGCTTTTGACGCTGTTACGATATTCGGCTGGTGTCGGTGTGATGCTTGCCTCAGCGATAGGCCACCGCGTGATTTCAGAAACATCACCCATGCTTTTACGTTCAACCAAGTGTGCAGCTGCACCAGAGGAAAAGCCCATCTTGCCTTGCTTGCATAACTTTGCAATCATGCTGCCGTACTCATCGGCTAGATCCAACTGAGCCTCGTACCATAAGCCCGTATTGTCCATCTTGATGTAACCCGTACCGATAGACTTCTTGCCTACACTTGTATCCATACCGTGGTGATAGTACACATTGAGAGGTACCCGCTTACCTTCAGACATTGGAAAACCGTAGTCGGTTGACTTGGTGAAATAATCACCCTCAAGGTCAGCACTCTGGGTATCACCAAAGCGCACCAGATAACCCTTCACGTAACCGAGCCGGTCGCTCTTGATTCCGTCTACACTACTTGTAAGCACGTCCATGGTGTAAGTATCCCACACGGTCCTTTTATTCGAATGTTGTTAGATCGGGTTCGTAACCCTCTAGGTCTCTAAGCGGGAGTACCCTAGTGGTTGGTCCCCAGTCTGCATTCTGGACCACGGTTGCCATGTCACTGAGCGGCAACCCTTCTGCATAAAGGGCATAACGTGATTTGCCTAGGATTTGCTGAGCCTCCATAGCGGTAAGACCCCGCAAGATATCTTCACCGGTAACCGGCTTAGGTCGCGTATCAGGGATGGAACTATCACCGGTTATCTCTGCCCAACTAAGGGTTACCGGAATCATCACGCACCTACAGTTCGGGTGGCTTGGCATAATCTCATCGGTGGTTGATAGCGTACCTGACAAAGCCAAACACGCAAGACAAACCCGGCTGTCTTGTGTGGCTTGGCGTCGGTATCCGGTAACCGCTGGGTTCTGCGTGTAGAGTTGCCGTTGCGCTTCACGGGCGCTGCGGATCATCTCAGTACGTGCTATTGTCTCTGCTCGGTAGCGTCCAATGTCTGCAGCTCTCCGTACCCGTCGTGCTACGGTTCGTGGTCCTTCACCAAGGGAAATACCCTGTACAAGTGCCATCTGCATGGCATCAGTGGTTACCTGCGGTATGGTCGCAAATAACTCACCCAAAGGGCTTCCATCACCCGCCATGCCGACAAAGGCTTGGAGCTGTTCGTCGGGTAGGTTTGTCCATGAACTTCCGAGGCTAACACCTGCCGGTTTACGACCTGCCGCCGCTTCAACCATGCCGACGCTTGCCTCATTCGCAAGGACTGCTGATTCAAGTTGTCCATCAGCCGTTATCGTAGCCCCCTCGATGCTAAACTTTTTGAGGTTCTTTCCTAACTCTTCAATGTTATCAATGATGCGTTGACGCATCCAAAGTATGGTGTCGGACGGGTCTTCACCGTTATCTAAGCGTTCTTGGATACGACCTTCCAACGCTTCTAGTTCATCAATGCTTGCCTTTGTGGCTGCCCGGTATGCCCGTTGCATCCGGCTGATGGCTACACCTTCACGTTCTAAAAGTTGGTTTCTAAACTTTTGACTAGCTGCATATATTCGAGCACTGTCGGTGTTTACTCTTTTGAGCTGATCTCCAGCTCGTATCCGTAAAAAGGGTGAGACTTGTACACTACCCCCGGAGTGCAGCAATCGAGGCTCTTACCGTCAGGTTGCATAGCGTTACGTTTGGACGTTGACCACCTGAACCCTGCATCTCCGCCCCACAAGTCCCAAGCAACCCTACCGGGTGAAGGGAAGCCGTCTTCACCAGCGTTGAACCCTTCAGCCTTCTTGTCTACTTCATGGCGGCTAAAGAAACTGTACATACGGAGGATGGTATCCTCGCTCAGTTTCTCACCATTCACGATCTGGTTTGCTCGTGCTAAGCCTATGCGTGTTCCGCCATCAAAGCCTTCTGCTTTCCAGTCAAGCGCCCTTTGTGCAGCAGTTCGCATTGCTTCAGTTGGTCGGAACTTTACATCGTAAGAGCGCACTGCAGAAGCATCAAAGCCACCGCCGCTTTGTACGGGTATAGCCGTTGGGTGTAGCTGCCCTTCGTCTTCTGGCACGGCTTCAAGCCCGGCTATGCGCTTGGCTTCAGCACGATCAATGATGCCAGCCTTGTACAACCGCTCTGCACGCTCTGCTTCAGCAGCAAGGTCATCAGCCAATGCCCGTACGGTTTCAAGGTCGTACTGTATGAAGTCACCCTCTTGGGTCTCAGGGTACTCCGGCAGGAGGTCTGCAGTGATTGCGTCGGCAAGGGTACGAAGCAAAGGAACCATACCGTCTTCCCAAGCCGCTTGCTGAGCGCGCTCATAATTACTGTATGTAGACCGTTCGAGACCCGAACCAAGCCCCAAGACCATTGGGTTGATACCAAGGGCAGAACAGATACGCTCCTCCGGTACACGCCTAACGGAATCCAAAGCAAGCTCGGACGGTGTAAGGCTAACACGGTCAAGTTTATACGCACCGGTCATAACTACGATGCCGCCTGAACCATCCCCGGTAAGGTCTTCGTGAAGTTGTCTTTTAACCTGCCGGGCATCATCGATGCTAATGTCTACGGTCTGGTCTTTGGCATCAGGCCCGACGATAAGCGATGGCATAGCCCCGTTAGCAAGCAAACCGTATGCGGTGGTGGATGCAGTATTGTCCGTAGCAATCTCACGCAGTACAGCCATTACAGGAGACCTGCCCAAGCGGATATCTTGCGGGTCTCGGTTGTACCTTATGTGGATGATGTCAGAAACGGGGATATCAAAGGAGCGACCATCAGTGGTGTAGACGTAATGGGTTAGCGGGTTTACGCCGTTGCCTACCGGGCGTACCATGTCCTGCGGTAGAAACTGTAGAGCGGTCACCGTGCCACGGGTGGAAGAGCGAATCTTTCTCAGGTAGGTGTTGCCAAAGAGTTTGTAGTCTTGAATCACCCAGCCCCAAAATAATGACCCCATAATCATCGGATCAGGTTGAGCCATGAGCTGCAATACCGGGTGGTCTTCTACCGGCTCCGCCTGCTGGCTGTCTACCGGTCGGTAGAGCCGTGGTGTGGCTTGAGGGTAGTTCCTGACGTACCAGTCAATGGCACTAGCAACCACGCCATTCAAGCCTAAGTCACCGGCTACACGCGCCCAGTCCTTGGTGCTTCCAGGGAGCGCCCGGCGTAGCAATGTCTGCAGCTGGCCAGAGCCGTAACCGGTTAGGTAGATGTCCCGTGACTGGGACAATGGCAGCGGTAGTGCCTGTGTCGGGTTGGCTGCGGCTTTATTACCAAGGAAGCGGTCAAAGATACCCATGCGCCTAGTATCCCACAGGCAGCCTAAACAGCACCCCAGCCCTTGCGCTGTCCGATCACCTGCCAAGCGTACGCCATCGCGTCCACCACGTCATCATGCCTACCAACGGGAAAGGATAACAACTCATCTTGCCAGTAAGGTGGCAACCCTTCAGTATGGATAACCTGCCCTTGCTCGTACCGGGCTTCTAAAGGCCCAAAGCGGGTTATCTTGTCACGGTCTGGACGTATCCCTCGGATAGGCAGTTTCGTACGCCTCATGAGCTCTTGCACAACTGCCGCTTGATACTGCACCTGCTCGATGCCAATCATCACCGGTTTCCACTTCTCCGCCATTGCCTCGATGAAGCGCAGGACGCTGGCAAAGTCTGCGCGGGTACGGTTGACATCGAGAACGTACAAGGTTCCATCCTCACCACGGGACAAAGCAACCACGGCGGTGTAGTCTGCTTCCGCCTTGGTAGATATCGCAAGGTCAACCCCAAGGTAGACCGGCAAACCTTCAGGGACATCCCCAAAGCGTAGCCATTCACGTTTGATTCTGGCTCCAGCAGCATCCACGAACTCGGCTAGGTATTCTTGGCGAAATGCTATCGATGGCAGTGACTCGCCAGCTTTGTCTACTTCTAGCGGGTCAATCCAAGGGTTAGCCGTAGTAGGCATCTGCCATGCCATCCAGTCATCATCCTGACCAGCCATGCCGTACAAAGTACGGAAGTAGTTAGAGCCTTTGGGCGTAGAGAG
>Ga0247723_1000732_pt1 | contig 21227 bp, 45 predicted proteins | sample MSEWelMarce5H_FC_FD_189079 | JGI IMG/M metagenome (GOLD analysis project Ga0247723, IMG submission 189079) | Subsurface sediment microbial communities from gas well in West Virginia, United States - MSEEL Well Study Marcellus 5H_FC | ecosystem: Environmental > Terrestrial > Deep subsurface >... | reverse complement strand
TGATTTGCTACAACTGGCAAGCGATAAATCATCGCATGTTGGATGCACAAATGCGGACGTTGGTTGTCCGGTCGAAGGTTGAGTTAGAGAAGTTGAAGTTGGCACAACCGTTTGTTGAACGAGTAGTGCGCGTCGTCGTAGAGACTGAGGCGTATCGCTTGCAGATCAAGGGGTTGGATGCCGTGAATCTTGCCATAGCGGAACTTGTTTCGTGGGCAAATGAAAAAGCTGTTCGTGATCGTCCACCTTGCGGTGGTTGTCGCAAAACGGCATAGATTTTTGACAACTGAAGAGAAAATGCCTAAAATATAGTGGTGGGGTGTTGAGTAGACGCGCCCCGCCACGATATGAAGATCAAGGGCAATGCACAGATCGACCGGGAACGGTCACACGACGGCAAAGTTCGCTACGGAAGTCCTGTAGCAGCAACGGCGGCGGCGTACAATCTGGAGCAGATCCGCCCCGGTGGTTACGAAATTTACCGGTGTCGATATTGCCCTTTCTATCATATTGGCCGCGAAAAAGACCGTAGTATGTTCGACTACAACTACAAAGGTGCGGTGCTGATGAAGCACCCGTCTAGGGTCTGGCGCGGTAAGTGAACCGAGTTTGGATGTGTAGACCGTTATGGATGCGGGCTGGACTGTAACCCCAGCGCTCCTTGGAGCCGGGAGAGTTCGATTCTCTCCACATCCACCAAACTTTGGATAGGTGCGTCGAACGGTGAAGACAGCGGTCTGTAAAACCGCCACCCCTTGGGGAAACATTGTAGGTTCAAATCCTACCCTATCCACCAAACCTTGTGATACAATGGGTTCCTATGGCAGACCCGGCATATCTGGAATCGACGGTATACCATCGGGAGTTGGAAGACGGGCGGATCATCATGGTCTATCCCCGGATGTACAACACGATTTTGACAATCGGCCCGGTGAACATGCCGATCTACGATCAACACTGGTGATATGATGACACTATCGCTGCCGTGAATGCAGCGAAAGAATGGAATCCGGCAACACAGAAAGAACCATGCGGTTGGTTTCGTCATCCTAGCACGGGACGGCGGCGAACTGACGGTGATCCGAAGAAAGAGTATATCGCGTTTTAAGGTGGTTTGTGATGGCGATGAAGTTGTTTTACAAACTGGTCGGACAGACTCCGGTCCCGATTGAAGTCAGTGAACTGCACAATGAAGCCGAACTTGGCAATCATATTGTGCGACAAACGCAAGTCGGGCGATATGAAGTCTCCACCGTGTTTCTGTTCATCAATCACGATTTCAATCATACTGGTGTACCGAAGTTGTTTGAAACTATGTCGTGGATTAACAGCCCCGGCGCGGCTGATGATGGTGAGTATGTTGCCGGAACTGATCGGTGTTCGACGTGGTTAGAGGCTGAAATACAGCACGCAAGGCGGATTGCGGAGTTGAAACAGCCGGGTGATATTGTTGAAGAATTGAGAGAAGATCCCTTGACTAAACAAATCATGGCAAGTTACAATAGTTCTCCTCTTGAGAAAATGGATACATAGCTCAGTCAGGCAAGAGCAATCGGCTGATAACCGATAGGTCGGAGGTTCGATTCCTCCTGTATCCACCAAAGTTTTCGCGGTGTCCGGGAGATAAGCGACGCGGTAAGCCCCGCTATCAGCGCCTCACCAATAGTCCGAAAGGATCGGCCCGCGCCCATGCCAGTGTAGCTCAGTTGGTTTAGAGTGTTCGCCTCATAAGCGAAAGGTCGAAGGTTCGATCCCTTCCACTGGTACCAAAGTTATGGCAGTCAGAATCGTCAACACAATCCCGCCGCCTGAAGTGATTCGGCGCACGGTACATGCAAAATGCGGTGCGACTCTGGAGTATGTCCTTAACGACGTACAGAGCCGGACAACAAAAGACATTAGCGGCTGTTCGGATACGGACTATTTCATCTACTGTCCGAACTGCGGGCAGAACGCAACCGTCAAGAACTACTGAAAGAGGTTCGTATGAAATGGGAACGTTGGCGTCATTGTTGGCGGCTGTATCTGGATGGTAAGAAAGTCGCTACCGTGGCCTGTAAACGTCACTGGAAGGGATATTCGATCTTCTTCGCCTACTTGGGCGGGGAACCGATCAGCCCGAACAACAGTTATTCGACGGATGGGTATTTCGTCACACTGAAGGGTGCGATGGGAGCATTGGAAATTTTCGCTGTGGAACAGCAACAAAATCGCCGCGCGGCGTAGATCAGGGTAAGGCTAGCAAACGGAGCATGGGAAGTTGGCCCTTGTCGGGAACACCAACGGATACCGCACCGGCCCTGATCGATCATGACCTAGTGGACAAGTTGGTTAAGTCACCGTTCCTTCAAAGCGGTCATCGTGGGTTCGATCCCCACCTAGGTTACCAAGTTCGTTACGGGGGAGAAAATGGAAGAAACACTATGGTACGTCGGTGGTCTAACACTGGCGTTCGGAGACTTTGCGGTTATCGGCGCGGTCGCGGCTTTCAAGCTGTGGCAAAAGCGTAGCCGGGGATAGTATGGACACCATCAGTCTCAGCGATAAAGAATCACACTTAGTCATCGGCGTGATGTTTATGTTTATCGTTTTCGTATGGGCTGCGTTGGATATACTGACTCAGTTACGTGCGATTCGCGACGCGGTTGAGAAGATAGCAAAGAAGTAAGTCATGGCGATATCCTCTAATGGCAGGAGAGAGGATTTTCAATCCTTCAATCGGGGTTCGACTCCCCGTATCGCTACCAAGTATTGTATGGACCAAAGTAGTCATCAAACTCATGGTCGATTTCAAGCATGAATGTATGACGTTTCGCCCAAGCATTGATTTGCTTAGCGACCACGATCACACAGACATACATTAGAATAGCCAGCACATACATACAACTGATTCTCTCATGGGTCTGTAGTTTAGCGGAATGAAAACGGCCACCTGATTAGTGGCAATCCTTGGTTCAAATCCAAGTGGACCCACCAAACATTTAGAACAATCATTCGCGGGGGCGTGTTGGTCCGTGCGATTCTGGCTACCGAGTGATTGAGTCGATGGGTACGCCCATCGGGATATGCGACAAGCTAACGGACCCCAACATCATGCCGAAGACAAATCACAACCGAAACTTTGTCGATGAGAAAGACTACACCACCCCGCCCGGCGATCATTGCCGGGGGAAGCACGGGGCGGCAAAGGACAAACGGGGCGGTAAGAAGTTCCGGCGGTCTAGGCTACGTGTTCACCAGAACCAACAAATCCCATTGTTGATGGATGAAGATGTCGGGCTGGAAAAGACTAAGTTCGATTTCGTTCTGAAAGGTCGTAGTAAACTAAGACAGACAAGCAATTCCGGTTGGATGTTCTGTACCGAATGCAAGAAGAAAACGAATTATCTGGTGGTGATCGAACCTCTAGTGAAAGAGTGTTGTAAGTTGTGCTGTCCGAAGTCTGAAGTTGTAAATCATGGCGATATCATCTAGCGGGAAGGATGCAACCCTCTCAAGGTTGTCACACGGGTTCAAATCCCGTTATCGCTACTAAGTTGTACCTCATTCCGGCGTCGTTCAATTGGCAGGACGGCTGACTCTGACTCAGCTAATCAAGGTTCAAATCCTTGCGCCGGAGCCAAAACATTTTCATCATACCCGGTTCGTTCAACGGTTAGGACGATAGCCTTTGAAGCTGTCTATGGTGGTTCAAATCCATCACCGGGTACCAATTTTTGTCGGGGTAGTTTAATTTGGAAAAACGTCGGTATTATTGCGCAATCAAGCCGGAGACTATGGGTTCGACCCCCATCCCCGTCACCATTCTTTCGATAAATACCTGTATGGTTCACAATCTGGACCATCAGGAGATCGCATGAAGAAGCTATTGTTCGCCGCTGTGGTTCTGTGTGGGTTGTTTGTGGCCAAGCCGGTTCAGGCTCAGCCGCCGCCGCCCGTCGAAGGATGTCAGTGGGCATGCGCGATTTATTGCATTCCGTGGACCAGCATTTGCTGGGAAATCGAAGAATGCATTGACGTTAACTAACCCTTGAAGCGCCGTGAAAGCGGCGTTTCTCCAACAAGTTTGTCCGAAAGGACTCCGATTGTGGTCGTGGCCGAATGGTTTAGGCGACGGGTTGTGGCCCCGTCCATGCGGGTTCAATTCCCGCCGATCACCCCATTTGGGCGCGTAGAGCTAGACTCCGCGCCCATCATTTTCTCTTCTGTTGTCCTGGACCATGCTACAATACCGGCATGGTCTACATTACGCTGACAGCCAGCCTGAACAATCAGCAAAGCGCCCGTTCGATAGCCGAACGAATCGCAATGATCGTGTCCGGTAGCCCGGATATCGAATTGATCGAAACTCCATCCATGACTGAGGCGCGGTGGTCGGTGGACGTGCCGGGGAATGGCTGGTGGGCGACGTGGGATTTCAAAAGTAGCCAGATCAAGATCAATTCGCGCTATGCAATGCCCCACATCGAATTGGCGGTGCGGACTCTCCTCATCTACCTCTACGATTTGTCGAATGTGCAAGAAAAATTGAAAGTGGGTTGACAGGGTGTAGGGTGTGTGCTATTCTGGTTTTGGATGAACTGATGTGTACCGCTTACTAACTTAATACAAAGCCCAATCAACGTTGTCTGCTAACACCTAAGCAGTCCGGCTTCTTACCGGAAGAATGGGAGTGAAAATCTCTCCAGCGTGGAGATGTCGGTAGTCGAAAGACAAGTCCGGCGTGAGCGATTCTTGTGGTTGCAAACACGGCATTAGTCATCCTGGAGTGAACGGCCCGGTCGTCGAAAGACAGCCGGGCTGTTCTGTTTGACATATAGGTCGAAATGGTGTACCGTGGTGATATATGAAAGCACTATCGGTTTCCCGAATGTTCCATTCAGCGATCAATGCGGCCATGAACAACATGGTCAAAGATCCGGCGACGATGGCGGCGGTAGATTTGTTGGCTCAACCGTTCCAGAACGGCATAGACGGGTTGATGACGTATTTGTGGAACACACCCGGCGCAATTCAGTGGGGTAGCCAGATGGACATCGACTACTCTCTCCGCAAACAGGATGCGGTACTACTCATTACCGGGAAAAGTTGGAACGAATGGTTGACACTGACTACCCGGTAGATGCTATATTAAACATATGAGTCAACTGACCACCACCACAAAGAACCGGGGAGTGATGCTATGCATTCTCTTGACCCTCACGATGTCGTTGTTCCCGGCGTCCGCCCAAGACCCGACCCAACCGCCGAAGCCGCCGATTGACTGGACGTTCGTCGATTCCACCCCGCCGCCGCCGCCCTACTGGTGCTTCATTCCCGGCACCCTCATCCCGTACCCCTGTAGCTGGACTCAGTAGTCAACTTCCGGCCAGTGAAAAAGCCCGCGTCGTCATGGCGCGGGCTTTTTCATTTGATGCGTAGCAAAACCTGTGGTATAGTAAAACCAATGCAGTAATCAGTGAATGGAAAAAGACACGATGATCCCTCAACTGTCACGGCAAACCATTCACGCAAGAAGTACCCCAAGCCCGGCGAAAGCCGGGCATCCTAGTTTTTAAGGACGATGCCCGACATCCAGCACGCGTCCACATCCCACTCAAAGCACTTCAACTCTCCCTTCGCCAGCACCGCCCGCAAATTCCCCTTCACCTTATCTTCGCGTGGAGCCAACTCCAGCTTCAATACCCGATTCACCTGTACCGTATTGGGGAATCGTAGCTGTTGAGAGAAACGTTCCGTTTCCACCCCGACCGCACTCAACGCAAGCTGTAGTGTGCATGCATGCCGGTCGCTGTTCAACTCCATGGTCCCGGTGCTGGTCACCAATGCGATCACATAGCCCCGCAAGAAGCATCGCAGTTGGTCCAGTTCCGCATGCATGTATACCGAAGGGATCATCGCCCGCCGGTCATAGCTCTGCCGGGGGATGCGGGTGTCGCGATGGACATAGAGATCCTTGAGCTTGACCACGGCTTTGTTTGAAGCCAAGAGTTTGGTTCTCTCTTTATCCAGTACCGTGGCGCATGGCTTGTTCAAACTGTCGATCCATTCACCGACGGCCCAAAAATACCCATCCCATTCGGATATAGGATCGGCAACATACACGCCTTCCGGCCCTAGTGATGTGGTCAGACTGTAGAGTTGGGTAGGATTTTTCGTACCACTCGGTTGCCAAATTTGCGCACCGGCATTGGCGCGAAATGTAGCGGTCCCGAAGTCGTAGTCGTAGAATCGGGCGCTGGCCTGATCGGAAATAGATCGTAGCTTCGTCCACCCGGTTCCGGTCCATATCTCACTCCCGACGCTGACTTGCGTTGCAAGCCTCAATCCTTTCCGCGTCAAGATGGGCATCAAATCAGGAACTAGCATCATTCAATAGTTTAGCGTCCAAGTGGTTGATCCACTTTTCACTACTACTTAGCGGAAAAGTGTTATGATGATTATATGTCAGCCACCCGCTTAGCAGAGATCAATGAGCAATTGCAAGTCCTCTTTCGCCAAAAAGATCAGATCGACGCACAGATCATCAAACTCAATAAAGAGTCCGACAAGATTCGGGAAAAAGATTGGAATGAAAGAACCGACTACACCATAGCGGATCTGTTGAATGGAGCGCCTAACAGCGCGAAACGCCAGCGGGAACTATTGCGGGATGTCTTGTTGCCGTATCATTTGCGGGCGCAAGGCTATTATGCGGAGACTCTACAGACTGGCATCAGTGTCACGATGTTCCGGGACGATAGCGATTTGATCGTCAGAGAAGTCGCCGCCGGGCTGGATATGCTGCTGGATTGGATGAAGCCCATCGACAAACATCGATTTGACATTGACGGTCCGGTGATCGTATTTGACATCTTTGAACACACTCTGTCCGAAGGTGGTTCGTTCAATTTGGCACATTTGCCGGAATCGGTGGGTGATGGATATGGCGGCGACCACGATACGCATTCTGGAAACCGTCCGGCAGAAGAACTACTACCAAGAGAATCGTCCGGCGGATTTCGTCAAAGTTCTGGCACAGACGTATTGACATATAGGTCGCGGTTTGCTAGTATGGTGGTGGAGAGTGAATCGAATGCGAACCAAGACTGCAAAGAATGTGACCGTTGAATTTTCCAACCCGAACATCAAGGGCGTCTACTACCCCGGTTCGACCGCCTCCGGTTGTGACCACGTGACCGATATCACCCGCGCCCGCCGTATGAGCAACACCGAAGCCGCCAACATGGTGGCACGAATCGCGATGTTCTCTACCGGCGGGCTGGTCGGAAAGGTTGTCCCCCTTGCCTAAGCCCACCAAAGAACCCCGTTTCAGCAAAGCGAAGCTGGCGAAGTTCATCGTGAATGCGCTGGCCGATCTGGAAGAGAATCACAAATTCGACCCACGCAACGGCTACGATCAGGTGATTGGTCAGGGTGAAGGTGCGAACCGCGCCTATGGCGAATACGCGGCCCTGATGGGGATCGCCGATCAGTTTGAATTGGATCTGAGCAAATGACCAAACGACTCCAAAAATGGCGTGAAATCGGAGTGGTGAACCTCTACCACTACACCAAAACCAATGAGGTGTACATCCGTTTCCGTGACAACCTGATGTTCGGCCCGCGTGGATACATCGTGACCAATATCGGCGCACCGATGGCTGATGGGTCTGGTTCGGGCGGGAAACTGTTCAGCACGTTGTTGGAAGCGCAAGCATGGGCCAAGAAGGTGTTCTACATCTATAAGTGGAGTCGAACACCATTCGGTACCTGGATGGACGCCCATCTAGTCGCCCGGCGCAACAAAGAATTCGACACGTTGGCGAAAAGAGTCGAACTGTTCAACACTATCGAAGTTGGGGACATGGTGACGATTTCAAACCCCAACCGACGGCAGATCACCAGCAAAGCCATTACCTATCATTCGACCGGGTTTTGGTATTTGGAACCCATCGAAGGAATGTCCTGTATTGCGATGCGGGACGCTGTAGTCAAAGTGAAGAAAGGAAAGCCGTGAAGTATCTTACCGTGAAAATCGAATTGGGTGGAGAAATCCAGTCCGGCGCGGATCTGGCAAAGACTCTCCGCGAACTGGCAAATCGCATGGATGGACAGATTTCCATCGCCGGGGCGGGATCACTCCGCACACAGGCTGGTGACAGCGTAGGGTCTTGGAAGATCGAAAATGCCAACTGATAACCTTCCCCAAAAAGTCACTCTTCGCGATGTGTTGTTGAATTCACAGGCGACCGATCCGGCCTATCAGGAAGCGGTGCGCCAACTGGAACAAGATGCCAAATTGAACATGGGGGTCGGCATCATTCAGGAATCGAAAACCAAGTTCCGGCTGGTGAAGTACGACGGCTGTTCTTTCCGCGATGATTACCAGTATCGGGTACTGAAGTTCTCATATGTCAGCGGAAAGTTGAGCTATACTGATGCCATACGACGTTTGCGGGATTTGTTGGATGGCAAAGCGGTCGTGGACCAGAACGAAGACTGAAAGGCGACAAAATGAAGAATGTATTGATCGGTTTTTCTAATGGAGAGCCTGGAGTGCAGGGTGGGGCGTGTTTCCTAATGAAAGTCGGGGAAAATGTCTCCACGACTCAGGAAATCGTCGCCGAACTCCAGAAGGTATTGGGCGTACCGATGGACCAGCGACCCGAACTGTTCCGTTATGACAACATGACGGATTTGGGAACGATGGCGGCGGCGGCAAATATCGACACCGCGTATGAGTTGGGATACGACGAAAAAGGCGAACGGCGGATCGCGAAAATCGATATCGTCGTCGCGCCGGAAAACTCCCCCAACTTTGAGCCGATGTTGATCGAAGTGAAAGACAGCGCGGCGAACTAACATGCCGAAACGCGCCGAAGACCCCATCAACACCGGGAAGACATACCTAGCCGGGCTGAAACGTCTGAAGCCCGACGACACTATCAAATCTCTCCGGGAAGCGCTTCGATTGCGCATGATGCTCCAAAACGAACAATCGGTCATCATCCGGGAGTGGCAGCGTTTTGCGGAGAAGCTGGCGAAGAAATTGGATTGTTTGGCCAACACCGACGACATTCTTTTGGCCGTCGGTGAATTGAAAAAGAAAAAACCGCCAGTGAAGAAAATCAAATGTCTTCGCTGTGCGGACAACAAAAAAGTCTTGAGTGTTCCCCGGAACAACAACCTACCCATCGTCATGGTCGATTGCCCCGACTGTACAAAAGGAAAACGAGTCAAATGAATCGCTATCGCCACAACCCCACCAGCTTTCACCAGAAAGCGACCTCCGGGATGATTTGGGTCATCACGGTGATTATCGTCGTGGTCTTCATCCTGATCGTCTCCGGGTCGATTTCCTACGAACTGGACCCGGCGGACTTCGCCCGGATCATGCGTCAAGAAGGGATCGAATCGCCCGTCAACAACGGCCATCAATGGAGCGGCTGTTCCGATTCCGATACGATCAACTCCGGTTTCTCCGGCATCAAAAACGGCGTCGGTGTACGGGGCGTTGTGTGTGGCGGCGCGGGTGGATGGGGATCGAAGGCATTCACCGTCAGGTACTTCTGATGTCCACGGTCAACCAAATCGCATGGAAACGGGTGGCGAATGTTTCGCCATCCATCCAGATCGAAATCGGCGGGCCGGAATATGGTGGACGGTTTGTGGCTCACATCCCCGACACAGCAAATTATCCTGAACAACTCCTGGTTGAAGATTTCAGCGGAAGAGGAATCTATCGCCGGGTCCGGCTGGTGTCCGCAACCAAAAACAAGATCCGGTGGAGTGACGTTCAGTATATTCCGGTATCTTTGATATTCTTCTTGACATGTATGTCAGGATTTGGTACTCTAATGGTGGAGAGAGAAGATGCCAAAGAAACCCGCCCCATTCAAGACGCTGACCGGAGCGACCAAGTTTGTTCGTAAACACCTGAACGAAGAAACGAACGCCGTCGTGTCTGTCGGTGTCACTCCAATCGATGCGTTTGAACGTGCCATTCTCAATGGCCGCGCCAACACCGACACCATCTTCATCCGTTGGTCCGGCGGTCCTTCCTACAACGAAGTGCGCGACTACATGAATGAATTGAACATCACTCTCCATGCCGGGCGCGGCCCGGTGAAGCTGATGTACACACGCGGGTAACTTTCCCGATTCTCTTGACATGTATGTCGGAGATTTGCTACTCTGGTCTTGGAGAGAAACGATGAAAACTTTGAACAACAAATTGTTTGTGACGCCGAACGGCACCTGTGGTTATTGGTTGCCGATGCCGGTACTGACGGGAGAAACCGTCGAAGAGCCTGTGTTCAACAAACCGGGGATGAGTCAAGTGTGGCCAATCGCAAAATGCGGCAACATGGCCGCGAAATTCAGCGGCGGTCCCATCCCGGCAGTGGGCGACACCATCAACATCGTGATGAACAAGATCGGTCCGGCGCGGGTCGAAGGCTACATGATCGAACACGGCTTTCTTGGCGTCATCGCCACGCCGCTGGCACCGCCCGCATGGTTGGAAACTCAACATGCGGAGAACGCCAAACGGAATCCCGCCGGGCCGCTCAATCACGTGTGCGGTGTCTACTTTGCGGAGTTTACCCACTAATGACCAAACGGGAACGGCGCATCCGATCTATCGCGGCGGGCATCCGGGCGGCGCATCGCATTTGCCGCCGCCAAGCCCTGGAAATGGCCCGCCGTGAGGTTGAAGTATGGGAAGCGACCTTCTCCCCTGCTGGACTCCGGGCGGCGCTCAGAAAGGCTTCACAGTAGCATGGCACAGGCACTCATATCGTCGGAGATATTTCTTACCCGGTGGTGGAAGAGCGAAGGCCCCACGGAATGCGACCCGGATGGATACACAGTGCGGAATGTCACGACTGGAGAGACGCTGGCCGGACCTTTTGAAGATGATCGTGGATTGTCCTTTGCCCGCAAAAAGGCAATGGCTGCACGAAGGAAGTACATCCGAAATTCTCCATCTGAAGCGGAGAACTGACCATGAAAACCTCAACGATGAAAATGAGCCGCCAGTGGGGGAACATCGGCGCGGGCGCTGCGAAAAAAGGATTGCCGGTAGATGCCGTGCTGACGAAGAGTGAATCCGTCAACACCCTCATCCGGGCCGGGTATGCCAAGGGACTGCGAAAGATGGCGACCAAATGACCCGGCTTGAAACCTTGGTGACTCTGTTAATCGAACCGCATCAACCACCGCAACAAAGTTCTATTACCGATTCGGGGGAGCGGTTCGATCCTGAAAGTCCTTTCGTCGAAATTCATTGGGATAACAATAAGCACATCGTCGTGTTGGAAGCGTGCGCCCATCGTGTGTTGCTGAAGGCGTGTTTCAATGATGGGGGTCCGTGTCCGCCGGAGAGGTTGTTTTGGTACTCCCACACCCGGCTGGAAATGTTGTTGAAGTGGATGAATGCAGAACGGACCGTCGCCGATCTGGATGCGTTGCAGTATGATTTGGCGTTCCACCAGAAATACAAAACCGATCCGATCATCACCAAATACATGTGGGGTGGGTATTTGAACAACTCAATCCTCAAAAACGCCATGAGACTGAAGTATAAACGAGATGTCAAATGAATATGACCGGGCTTGAAACATTGGTGTCGCTGTTGATCGCACCACATCAACCGCCATATACAAGTTCTTGGAATAGAACGGCTCAAGACCGGGATTTTGATAGTCCGTTTGTTCACGTCCAATGGATGAAAAACAATCACATCATCACGTTGGAAGCGTGCGCTCATCGTGTGTGGTTGACTTCCTATGTACTAAACTGGACCGATTGTTGTCCAGAACGATTGTTCATCTATACCCATACCCGGCTGACGATGTTGTTGGAGTGGATGAATGGAGAACTGCCTGTCGCCGATTTGGATGCGCTACTCTCTAACGCGATTTTCCATCAAACATTTGACACCGATCCAATCATCACCAAACATATGTCTGGTGGAAATGTGACCGAACTGTTATTGAGAACTGCCGTCAAACTGAGGTATAAACGAGATGTCAAATGAAATCGATGCTTCCCCGGAGTGCGCCGCCCGCGTCAAAAAGAATTCAGATCGGGCCTTCAAACGATTCACCCGCACAGGCGTCCCAAGAAACCGGATTTCGACGACACTCAAACGGCTGGAATCGTTGCTCTACTGGTACCGCTGCACGATTGAGACTTCCCCGGAAGTTTTGGTTATGCTGAAACAGGTGGACGAAGACATCAAGTATTATTCCGATCAGGAACGCAACCACACCTTAGAAAAAGAGGACGATGAGTGGACGCCGCCGGAACGGGAAAAGCCGATCAAAGCAAACCCGCGCTACGACTACACCTTCTATCCGTCCGGGGCGAAACGGATTCACATCACCAAAGAGTGTAACTTTGGCGCGGCGCGGGCGGAATCGACAGTGACCAGCCTATGCGGGAAGGTTTATACCCAATGGCGGTGGGCTGAACACATCGACAAAGACTATTGCCCGGCCTGTCTCCGAATCGAAAAAGAATCCGAAAATAAAGTTTGACATGTATGTCAGCATTTGCTACTCTGGTGGTGGAGAGATTGACTGACATGAAAAACTTTTCTTACGAATTCTTTGTGAACAACACGTTCGACCCGACGCGTGGGTATGCCATGAGTGACGGCTACAAGCCGGGCGCGATCATGAAGAAGGTTTATGAGGGTGATGTTGATGGTAAAGACCACAACGACGCCTTGAACAAGCTGTATACGATGTTCAACATCGAACATCCCGCTGACTACCGCAACCGCTCCATGAGCGTCGGTGATGTGGTGATGCTGACCGACGGGCTGACGATCCGCTACTTCGCGGTCGCGTCGTTCGGGTTCACCGAAATCGGCGATCCGGCGCTGGTACCGAACCATCCTGAATGGACGACGATGGATGTGTACTACAACAACACCGGCATCTACGAAACGTTGCGGCGCGAAAAAATGACCCATCTGTTTCTGATGGTGGTGTCCATAGCGGAAAAGAATCCGCTGGCGGCGGCGACGTTGATGAACAAGCTGGTGGAAGGGTCGAAGATGGTGAAAGACGCGGAAACCGACATCAAGAAATCAGCGGAAGCGGGGAAGTAATGAAACCCGCCACCAAACGACCGACGGGGGCAGAAAAATCCCAAGCGAATGCCGCGATCCGCGCCATGGTGATCGCTGCGAATCTCCCATTGACGGACTTTGAAGCATTCCAGACGGCGGCGGTCGCGTTGGTCAAAGACACCCCGGCATGGAAAACGACCGGGCCGAAAATGGCGAAGCATCACATTCTGTTGATTTGGGAAAACATGGTCTACAAAAAGAAAGGCGGCGCGGCATGAAAGCACTGAAACCAAAACTGACCCGCAAACTGACGCTCAAAAAAGACTTCGCGATGACGCCGGAGAGTGGTGGCGGTTTGCGGATGGCGTTCAGCGGCGATGTTGTGACCGTCACGTTCATGCCCGATATTGGATGGGCGACTGTTTCGGCCTACGGCATGGGGAAGAACTGGTCGGGAAGCATAAAAACTGACGAAGGCCCGTTGACCTTCAAAAACTGGCCGAAGGATTGGTTGACCACACTGTGATGATCGTGAGGATATGATGGAAGCCGACAAATATGTGCAGTTGACACCCCGGATGATATGGATGGCGGTCCGGGGATTGTTCAAAAAAGAAATCACCGACGACATGTCGCTGATTGATCTGGTCCCGGTATCGAACCACGATGGCAGACCGCCGGAATATCTGGTGAGGATGAAAAAGTCGTATCGGTTTGAACCACCCAAACCGCCGGAAGTCGCTTTGATTTGCATGTCAAACGAAGAGGCTGGTGTACTCCGGGACGCGGCATCCGCCTACATCAAACTTCTTCAGGATGTCGGTGGCAGCACAGAGAAAATCGATTCTCTCAAAACCACCATCCAGCGCATCGACGACATCTTCGTCAAGGAATAACCATGAGCGATCTACTCCGGGACATGGAAACTCCCACCATTCTTGGCTACGAAGTAAATCGGCAAACTCTCACGCCGATCCGCCGGACCGTCCAACCGGCGAAGGTGGCCAGTGTCGCGTTACCGCAACAACTTCACTTCGTCGATATGCCGCCCGATCCGGCACCGAATAATCGGATTCTGTCCGAACTTCAATCGCTGTCTTCCGGCACCATCGCATCGCTCATTAAGAAAACCGAGTATGAAAGCATCGACGCCACCCAAACGGCGCTGGTGTACTACTACCTCTACAATTACAACCCGGCTTGGAATTCTTGGGTTGATGTTTGGGAGGCGTTCTGTGCCGCACATTAAGTTCATCGAAGCGACCGAACAAACCAAAACCAATTGGGGAAAGTTCATGGTCATGAAGTTCGACAGTGAGTGGGAGTACAAATCTGCCATGGACGGCGGATCGTTCCTATCCGGGCGGGGATGGACGCCCGATCACCTGTTCGTGATGGATATGCAGACCGGGGAAGGGGCGATGTTCCCGGTGAGGAAACACGGTCTGGCGTCTGCCGATCTGAATACCAAACATCAGATTTGGGTATGCATCCTGTTTGAGCCGTTTCTGAGTTGGCTCTATCAACAAGATGTGTCAGACATCAGCAAACTTCCTTCGCTGGTGGATTTGGGATCGACCGTTACCGGGATATACGGCTACCGCCGGAACCGGGGCGGTAAAGCAAAGACCGCCAAATAAAAAGGCCGGACCCGAAGGCCCGGCTTTAGCTCTTTCTGTTCAGCTAGTTAGATACAGGCGTAGATTTCAAAGCAGTACCCGAAAATGCAATAAATCGCACAGGTCGGGAGACATGTCTGTTCCGGGATCGGCATCCCTTCAACATCCGGTGGGGGAAGCGGACCAAAATCGTCAGCGATAACACCCATAACACCAGCCAACATCAAAATAGCAAGCATCTTTTTCATTATGCATCCACCCCTCCAAGGTGGTGTTATTATTTAGCCGAAAGAGGTTCCGTTCGATGAACCCACTCATCTGGCGGATGGATGCGGTTTCCGATGATCCCGGCGACGATGGCGCAATTCGTATCGGTGTCTCCACCCACTTTGAGGACATTCTCCATGGTGAGTGCGAAGTCATTTTCGATTAAAGCCTCATTCGCGGCCCATAGACAAAACGGTACAGTATCGATAGCGGTGACTTGCGACCCATTTCCAAACGCATAGGCGACATCCTCATACCGAAACAGATTGGCTGTAGACATGACTCTTACTCTCTTGCCAACTTCCGTCCCGTCGATATGAAGCAAAATAGCATCCCAATCCAGCTTCCCTGTCGGACCAAGTACGTTATAGGTGACCATAGAAGCCGCAATAGCGACCGCTACAGCGCCCGCGATGGCTTCCGGGTGGTTGTGGGTCACCTCTGCCGATAAACGCGCTTGGCGGGCGATATGCTCAAAAGAGTACACCCGTGGATCGAAGTACACCCCAAGCGGACCAACCCGCATCGCGCCACCGTTTCCATGCGACCCGATGCCCGGCCCCCACCAATTGGCGGATCGTTCTTTCCACTGACCATCGATCTGAATTGCCTGGAGAAGATTGGCGGTACCGCGACCGTATCCACGATGAGGATCTTGGTCATAGCTTTCCGCGAAATACCGTGCCAGCTTGTCTTGGTCGATGAATCCATCTTCGTCCAAACACCGGCAAATAGCCTTAGCCATAGCGGTGTCGTCCGTCCATGGCATGCGATCCCGGTAGAAATCCGGTAGAATTTTCAGTTCGTTTTCCCCATAGGCATCAGCAACAGCCAACGCCTGTAGAGATTGGAACATTTCCTGTTTTCCCATACATCGATTTAGATTGCACAAAAATGATGATAGGGTATTGACATATATGTTTGGCTATGCGATCCTAGAGGTGGAGAGAACAGACGACATGCCAAAGATTCCAGTGACCAGCGTTGAAATTGAACGGGCCGAAGGGTTAGTTGAAGAATGCATCACCGTCACGGTGAATAGCCTAGCCGAAGCTGACGCGGTGTTGAGCCGTTGGGCTGTAACCGCGCCGAAGAGGGGATATGATAAATGTGATTTTAAGATCACCTTTGCCGACGGGGAAACCTACAGCGGGCGCTACGATTTGAGTTTCGACCGCACCAAACAGGACACGGCGACGTTAGCTGAACATGTGAGTCGCCATTGCAGCTTCTATAGCGGCCTGTACCTGAAGACCGGGATGCCTTCCGACATGGACCACATGACGCTGGCCGAATACACGACGTTCCTCAATCGGCACGTTTCGGAAGCGGACCGGGCGTCGTACGCGGCCTTTCTGGAAACCTACGATCTGACGACCTACCCGGCGGCGGTGGCGGTGAAGTAACATGGCGAAGAAGATTGAAATCAATAAGTTCATCATGCCGATCCCGCACGAACCGACAGACCCGAAACTAATCGAACTGTCGAAAAAATTGACGAAGGAATTCACAGCAATGATCGCGAAATTGAAAGGCGGAAATTGACATGGCAGCGACAGCAAAAGCCAAAGTGAGTCAGTACAGCGATGAAGATTTGGCGCGGGCCTTCGCGCTAGGTCAGGCGGGGTTTGCCGCCGGGAAGAAAGCGGCATGTCAAGATGCCGAACTCATGAGCATGATTCCGCCGAATAGCGGCATCGGGACCGGGATTCCTCTGTACACCGCGTGGAACAAAGGATTCCATTCGGCCAACCTTGCCGCCCCAATACCGCCCAAGGAATGACCATGGCCCGCAAATCCACCTTTGAATTCAAACACAACACGCTGACCGCTACCGTGCGCCGGTCGGTCGGGCGCACTTGGTACATCATCCTCACGGAAGAGAAAACCAACAGCGCGTGGACTTCCGGCGTCTACGGGAAAATGGAAGCGATAAACGACGCGGTGAAGTTCATCACGGGGATATTACCTCTTCCCTCTCCGCTCCACAACAAAGTCACCATCAGCAAGGAGTATCACACCGGCACCATCGAACAACGGAAGCGCACCTGTTCGCATTGTATGGACATCTACCCAACGATGGAGTTGTTCGGCCAGCACTGGAAGGTCTGTCCGGCGCGACACTTGGGTGACGAATTTGAACCCAACAAAGAAAAAGCCCGGCGGTGAGCCGGGCCTTTGTCTTTTTCGATTTTGATTAGGTGTTGATCTGACCATCCGGCGGCGCGGCGTCACATACCCAATCATACGTCCAGTACGGGATGCAGCGAACACAATCCCAATGGAAATCAGCAACCCAATAACAATTCGGCGTGGCCATAGCAGACCCAGCCGTCAGAAGCCCGAGTAGCACGGGCATAGTCAAAAGGAATTTTTTCATTTGTCAGATCGACCACAACTTCGGTCTGTCCATATTTAGACGGTCAAAAATGGAGTTTTTTTGATACAAATGTTGACATGTATGTCTGGTTTTGGTACTCTGGTGGTGGAGAGTGATCTGATGACCAATCTTGATTTGACGCCTTTCGTGTTGTTGACAGATAAGCCCGTGATTATCGACGCGACCGGCGAATACATCACCCGGAACAATCAACGGGTGAGGATCGATAATATCACGTCGCCGAATGGAGCGACATTCAATTGCAAAGGGTACATCTTCAAAACAAAACCCGGTTCCCGTAAAGCAAAAATCACATACAACATTTGGCATCCGTCCGGCGCTGTTGTTGCTGTTGGCATTAGCCCCGACGACATCGTGAAAAAAGCGTAGTTTGTACTTGACATATATGTCGCCGTTGCGCTATCCTACTAATGGAGAGTGATTCTGATGACTGACAACCAAAGAGCCGAATTGAAGTCCCTGAAAACGATCATCGACACGCCGGGTGAATATGAAACCCGCTATGGTTTGCGGGTCAAGATTTCGGGTATCGCAAGCGATCCGAACCACATGTTCCTTTGCATGGGCGAACTTTTCAAGTCACCGTCAGCGAACCCCCACTGGTCCAGCATCAAGATGGAAACTTGGCACACCTCTGGTCGGATCAGTGCCACCGGGCCGAACTCTTACGACGTTGTGAGGAAGATTTGTGAAACCAAATACTAAAGTGTCTGTGTGCGCCACCTGTCCGTGGCGGAAGTCGATGCAAGGGACGAAACACCCCGCCGGGTGGTACAAACTGACCAACCTGAAACGGTTGTGGAACGGCTTGCGCACCGGCAAGGCACCGGGAATGGTCTGTCACTCATCCGACCCCGGTAGCACCGAATACGGCAATACGAAGACGATCCCGGAGACATCGGAGAAGCGGGAATGCGGCGGTGCGCTGCAACTTTTGTACACCGAATTCGATGTCCTGAACAAAACCCACAACATCCGGGAATACGCTTCCGGGCGGGTGTCCCCGCTAACGAAAGGCGCTATCGCTGGCATTGTGTCCCGGAAGATATTCGGTTCCTTACCGGAAGTGATCCCATGCGATGATGTAGGTCTACCCTGGAAACAAGAAAAGGAACTGTAGTGACCGACGCCGAAATCAAACAACTGGCAATGGACTATGCGGACGGGAAGGTGTTCTTCGACCGCAACATACAACGCGGGGAGTCGGAAAACATCATGGGTATGATCTTCATGCCGCTGATGATGCTCAATGACGATCAGCGGGCGGCGATGATTGCCGATCCGCCGTACGCAATCTATGAATACTACAGCGCCGCCGGACCGCGATCAATCAACGGCTATCCGATTTTCATGTCCTTCCGGCAGATCAAAAAGCCGGATTGGGATAAGTTCGTGGTGTACCTGAAAGAGTATGAGGACATGCGGGCGGCATTCGCCGCCAAGAAGATGAAAAAGAAGACGACGAAGAAGGCCAAGGCAGCGGAATGACACAAGATTTCAGCCATGTACCACCGCCGGACCCGGAATACTTCTGGTGGTTTTCGGTCGGTGAAAAATTGCCAATCGGCAATCAGAAGTTCACAATTCAACTGAAAGAGATTTTGCCAGAACAGGGAGCGGCGGAACTGATTCTAGTGTTGGATGAGCATATCACCACCGGCATCCTGATACTTCACAAACCCGTCGTTCTGATGCGTAATGGGCGAACCCTGGACATAATGACAACGGCGACCCTGCGGGTGGTGGAACCCAACAGAATCGCCGTTCAAATGACGTTCAATCCGAAATACTTCAAAGAGTGCGCGTCGCCGGAACTACCGGTCAACTAAACAAGCGGGACACAGCGGAAAGAGATTTCGACCGCGCCGGAAGTCAACGCGCTCAAATTGGCACCGACCGAAGTGAACCGAGCATAGAGGGTGTGGGCTGAAGAGCTATATGCAGCAAACGGGGAACTGAGTTGAATACTCCGATCCGTAACCGACAGCGACAGTTCATAAGCGGAAGCATAGAACGTATTGTCGCTGGTAACACCATTGTTCGCGCCAACGCTAACGGTCACTGAGGTGATGGACGGTCCCTGGAAGCGGACTAGATTGCGAATGCGAACACCGGCAATGGCGTAGTCTTCCGGGATACCCACCAGATCAATGTTGGCCGTCAGCGCCGCGAAAGCATCGAAATTACGCGGTCCGCCGGGAAGCACCTGTTGAAAAACGAATTTGTAGACTAGGGCTTCTGTAGACGGGATACGGCTGAGTGACGGCGTGATAACCATTAGCTAATCTCCATGATCGACAGGGTGACTTCGACCGACTGGTGAGTTGCACACAGCGCCCGAATACTATCCCCGGCTTTGAGGATCAGTTTCCCGGTGATGCATCCTTGTGCGCCACGGGCGGGGACCGGGATGTCCTGTACCAGACTGGTGATTGCGCTGTTCGCGTTATTGACCCACTGTACAGTGACCTTATCGGCCAAATTGGTTTTGTTGGTCGCCTGTAACATAGTCACGACAGCCGACGTGAGTGCCGGGACTTGATAGATTTGAGTCGCGGACGTGGTGAGCAAAAGGTTTGCGTTTTTGTATGCTAGAGCCATGGGTTCTCCTATTACTTATGCCCGCGTTATCCAAGGATCAACGCCAACATCAATGCATCGTTCATCAATGACGCCTTCAACGCGTCGGAAATCTTCACATCTGTCCGCACGTTCGGGACACTATCCGTTAGGGTGAAGTCTGTACTGAAATTCAGTTTCGACCGGGCCGGGGTGACGTTTGTCCCATCGCTTTGAATGTTGGTGATCGCGCCAGACGTGCTGATGTCATCCAACTTCTGCTTATCGGTTGCCGACATGAACCCGGCGGTACCGGTCGTCGCGTTGGAGTGACTGTGTGTGGCTTGCGCTAGCGGAATACCACCAGCCGTCAGACCATTACCTACGATGAGCGTGGGTTTGGTTGTATCGATCACAACCTCATTTTTGGGGATGATGACTGAGGACCAATCATTGGTGGAGCGGCGGCGCTTGCGAATGGCGATTTGTGACATACAGATATTTAGGCTGGCGAAAAAACAACAGGCATTTTGTTCTTGACATGTATGTTTTGGTAGAGGTACAATAGAGTATGCTCAAAGTAGGATTGACCGGCGGTATAGCGACAGGGAAGAGTACCGTGTTGCGCATCTTTGAAGAACTAGGCGCGGTGGTCATCGACTCCGACCAAGTGGCGAAATCGTTTCTTCAAATCCCATCACCCTGCTATTTCCAGATCGTCGCCAAATTCGGCACCCACATCCTGAAGCCGGGGTCGTCCTACGAAATCGACCGGGCGAAGTTGGCAAACATCATCTTCACCAACCCGGAAAAGAAGAATGATTTGACCGCGATCATTCATCCGGCGGTCTATCAATCTTTCATGGATGTAGTCGCCCTGAACGAACTAAGCAGACCGGACGCTATCATCGTCTACGAAAGTGCCATCCTGTTCGACACCATCCTGGTCAAAGAAATGGATACATTCGTCGTCACGACCTGTGATCGGGAACTGCAAATTAAACGGGCGATGGCACGGGACAACTCAACAATTGAGCAAGTAGAATCCCGGATGGCTGCACAATCGACAAGACACATGTTTTACAGCGGCCCCATGACATTCATCGATACAAACGACGAATCGTTGGTACGCCAACAAGTCGTCGATTTGTACCGGCAATATCGCGCCGTCTAGGTGTTGTTGTCGCTTTCGACTTGACCATTTTCCACGGTGGTGGCATCCGCCAGATTCGGGAACGGTGTCGTGGTGTCGGTACGGAAGATGACTTCTTCGATCCGCATGCGGATGTCCGCACTGGTCGTAACCTTGACCTGTTTG
>Ga0247723_1000731_pt1 | contig 21249 bp, 38 predicted proteins | sample MSEWelMarce5H_FC_FD_189079 | JGI IMG/M metagenome (GOLD analysis project Ga0247723, IMG submission 189079) | Subsurface sediment microbial communities from gas well in West Virginia, United States - MSEEL Well Study Marcellus 5H_FC | ecosystem: Environmental > Terrestrial > Deep subsurface >... | reverse complement strand
TAATAATAGAAAAGAACTTATTAATGAATCAGAGAAAAAAGAATTATTAGAACTACAAGATCAATATAATCAAAAGAAATTAACGCAAGATGAATTTGAAAAAGCAACAACTGCTATTCAAGCTAAATATGCTGCACAAGTTAAACAACTTAATAAAGAAAAATTAAACGAATATTTAGGTTATGCAACAGCTACATTAAGTGCAATAAATAATATATTTTCTGCAGCAAGTAAGGTAAACCAAATGCAGCTTGACGCAGACCTTAAAAAAGTAAAAGGGAATGCAGTAGAAGAAGAAAAACTTAGAAAGAAAGCCTTTGAACAAAATAAGAAAACACAAATTGCGCAAGCTATTATTGGAACATTACAAGCAGCAGTTCAGGCTTATCAATCTCTTGCAATTATTCCAATAGTTGGACCGGTTTTAGGTGCGGTTGCAGCAGCAGCAGCATTAGTGTTTGGATATAAACAAGTTGCTTTAATTAAAGCTCAAAACTATGAGTCTGCTTCAGAGGGTAATGTTGCTGCGCCTGATTTAAGTGGCGGAGGTGGTGGTATTCCAAGTACAGGAGGCGGGGATATGGGCGGCGCTTTACCTGATACGGGTGGAGGCGGCGCACCTAATACCGGTGGTGGTGGAGGTGGCGGATCTACCGGTGGTGGCGGTGGAGGTGGCGGATCTGTTCGCGCTTATGTTATTCAAAGCGATATTAATAACGCACAACAAAGAGAGCAAGAAATTGAAAATAGAGCAAGATTTCAATAAACGATAAATATATAAATAAAAACTATTTAAGGATATGAATACAGAATTACCAATATATATGTTAGACATTACTGATAATATAGAAGACGATTCACAAGTCGACTTTATTGCATTAGTAGATCGTCCTGCAATTCAAAAGAATTGGAACGCATTTAATAAAAGCCAAAAATTTGAAGTTACAAATGAAGATCGTCGTATTATTTCGGGCGCTATTATGTTGGCTGATACGCCTATTTTTAGGAGTGATGCTACTTATGGCGACTATTATGTGGCTTTTAGTGCGGATACTATTCTTAAAATTGTACAAAAGTTTTTTAAAAAAGGATTCCAAAGTAACGTCAATTTAATGCATAATTCAAATATGCAATTCGAAGGCGTTACATTATTTGAAAGTTTTATTTCCGATCCTTCGCGTGGTATTATGCCAATGAAAGGATTTGAAGATGCTCCGGTAGGTAGTTGGTTTGGTTCTATGATCGTAGATAATGAAGATGCGTGGGCGAAAGTAAAGAATGGTGATATTATGGGCTTTAGCGTTGAGGGATTATTTAACTACAAACCTAAGGAAGTAAATAAGGTTGCGTCTATGGTAGATGCTATTAAAAAAATATTATCACAAGTTAAGTGATAAACATTTCATTTTTTAACTATATAATAAAAAAAGTATGAACGCACAGGAAGCAATTTTAAAAATTAAGGCTTTGTTTGAGGACAACGCTGCGCCTGTTGAGGAAGTGCAAGCTGAAGAAACTAAGGTTGATGAAACTAAGGTTGAGATGGCTGAATATTCTTTAATGGACGGAACTAAGGTTGAGATTTCAGCTTTGGAAATTGGCGGTTCTGTTACTATCGAAGGTCAGCCTGCACCTGCAGGGGATCACGAATTAATGGACGGCACAGAAATTACCTTAGATGAAAACGGAATTATCGTTGAAATCGAAAGTAAAGAAGTAGTAGCAACACCCGAAGTAGATACAGAGGTTGAAGCTAAAAAAGAAGAAGACAAAAAGATGGCTGAAATGGCAGAACAATTTGAAGCAAAAATTGCCGAATTAGTTGAAGCTAAAAACGCATCTGATGTAAAAGTTTTGGAATTAGAAAATAAAGTTAAGCAAGGGTTTGCACAAGTAGCTGAATTAATCGAAGCACTTTCAAATACTCCAAGCGAAGATCCAATTCAAAAGCCAAATAGTTTTAATTCATTTGTAAATACAAGTGATATTAAAGGTCAAAGATTAGAGAAATATAGACAAGCAATTTTAAACACTAAAAATTAATAAAAATGGCATTTAACGTAGACGCATTAGCCGCATACACAGAGCAAAATGAAGCCTTATTGGTAACTGATTCTGTATTAGGCGCAAAGACTGCATCTTTAATTAAGAGCGCAGGTAACGTTATGGTTGGCGTAAAGTCAGCTGAAACGATTAACATTATGGACACAGACGCAATATTTCAAGCAGGCGGAAGCTGCGGATTTACTGCATCAGGTTCAACAACTTTTACTCAAAGAACAGTAACAGTTGGTAAGATTAAAGTAAACGAAGCACTTTGTCCTAAAGACTTAGAAGCGAAGTATTTACAAAAAGCATTACCTACAGGATCAATGTATGATTCTATTCCTTTTGAGCAAGAGTTTGCTGATAAGAAAGCGAAGACTATTGCTGCTCAATTAGAAACTGCTTTATGGCAGGGTGATACTTCAAGTGTAAACGTAAACTTAAATAAGTTTGACGGATTAGTAAAATTGATCGGTGCTGCTTCAGGTGTTGTTGCTGCAAATGCTTCTACTTATATTAGTGGTGCGCCTTTGAGTACAATTACTGCTGCAAACGTAATCAGCATTTTTGATGGTGTATACGCTGCAATCCCTGCGCAAGTAGTTGCTGCTGACGATATGACTATCTTCTGTGGTCAAGATACTTTCAGAACTTACACTATTGCATTAAAGAACGCAAATCAATTCCATTATTCTATTGACGTGAAAGCGGATAGTGAATTTATCTTGCCGGGCACTCCTATTAAGGTTGTAGCTTTACAAGGTTTAAACGGAACTAATAAAGTTTATGCAATGCGTTTAAGCAACTTGTTCTTAGGAACAGATTTATTGAACGAAGAAGAAAAGTTTGAAATTTTCTATGCAAAAGAAGCTGATCAAGTTCGTTTTGTATCTGAATTCAAAATGGGTGTAAACGTAGCGTTCCCTGATGAGATCGTTAAGTTTATCTTAGCATAATTATACGGGGTGTTGAAATATACACCCCTTTTTTTAAAAATATTAAATTAATTAACAATGGCGTGCGCATTAACACAAGGATACACTTTAGACTGCCGTGATAGTTTAGGTGGAATCGTTGAGGTTTATTTTACTGAGGCTGCAAACGTAACTACTTCAACTGAAGCAAGCGGTGTAATTACTGCTTTAACTAAGGCTGCAGGAAAACGTTTTTGGAAATATGCTTTAGTGAAAGATACTTCAATGTTTAACCAAACAATGACTGCATCCGTAGCAAACGGAACAGTGTTCTATGGTCAGGAATTACAAATAGTTTTAAACAAACTACAAACTAACACAAGAAATGAATTACTTTTGTTAGCACAAAATAGCTTAGTTGCGGTTGTAAAAGATAGCAACGGAATCTATTGGTATTTAGGAAAAACACGTGGTATTGATTTGACTGCAAACGCAGCTTCAACAGGTACTGCACAAGGCGATAGAAGTGGTTTCACTTTAACCTTTACGGGTTCTGAACCTGCATTAGCACCAAGCGTTAACCAATCAGTTTATTCTGTTTTGGAAACACCTGGTTCATAAGTTTGTTTTTCATAGGTTTATAGGTTTGCCGCCGGTCATTAATTTGGTCGGCGGTTTTTTTATAAAGTAATGTTATAACTTGACAATATTATAATAAAGTAAAGCTAAAACTTAACATATTAGCGTTATTTGTCTACTATGTGCAACAAATTGCTATTTTCTCTATATACTAATATGATCAGGTTAACAAAGGGACAAACCCAAAGTATTATTTTAACATTAACTGAAAAGCAGTTACTAACTAATCCAAACTATTTATTTGTCTTTACAAATAGAAGCGCGAATACAGAGGTAAAGTTTGTTATGTTAAACGCTACCGATATAAGTTTGTACAAGGATAGGTACAATGAATTTAGTATTGTTACGAATACTAATTTTGGTAGTTCCTTAAATGGTCAATACGATTATGAGGTTTATGAACAGGCAAGTACTACGAATACAAATCCTGCCGGATTAAATATGATCGAATCAGGAATAATGGAATTAGTCGGTATACCTTTTGCGTTTACTGAATATTCAACAACAGACACTTATAAAATAAGACAATAATGGATTTAAGAGTATTAACATTTGCGGAAGCTAAGCAGCCTGAATTTAAAGAAAAGAAGGGCGAAGGATATATTCAGTATGGCGACCGCAACGATTATCCTAATTATTTAGTTGACCTTTTTAATAAGTCAGCAAAGCATAACGCTATTATTAAAAGCAAGGTGCATTATATTAGCGCGAACGGATGGAAAGGAAGCCCTGAAGCAGAAACCTTTATTAAGAAGGTTAACCGAATGGAAAGCCTTGAAGATTTAACGCGTAAAGTATCTTTAGATGCTGAATTATTTGGCGGCTATTATTTAGAAATAATTTGGTCAGTTACTAAGCAATTAGCTGAAATATGGCATTGTGATTATACAAAGGTTCGTACTAATAAAGATAATACGCAATTTTGGTATAAAGAGGAATGGAATGATAGAAACGAAAAGCCTATGGTTTACGGCGCTTTTAATCCGGCTAATCCCGTTGGCAAGCAAATCCTTTATGTTAAAGAATATCGCCCGAATATGGGTTACTATTCTTTGCCTGGTTACTTTGGTGCGCTTAATTATATCGAATCAGATATTGAAGTTTCTAAGCACGTTTTAGGAAATGCGCAAACAGGATTTAGCGCGAGTAAGTTAATTACCCTTCCAAATGGCGAACCTTCAGATGAAGAAAAACGTAATATTGAGAAAAGATTTACAAATAGATTTAGCGGATCGGATGGCAAGAAGTTTATTTTAGCTTTCGTAAATGATAGCCAAAGAAAACCAATAGTTGACGATTTAGGAACTTCAGATATTACAAAAGAGGATTTCGGGCGCGTTGATTCTTTAATTCAAACTAATATATTTAGCGGGCATCAAATTACTACGCCGTCAATCTTTGGTATTGCAGAGGCGGGTAAATTAGGCAGCCGTTCCGAAATGCGTGACGGATATGAAATATTTAAGAATACTTATGTAAATAGTAAGCAAATGCACCTTGAAAGTGTATTTAATATGCTTGCTAAATTTAGAGGGATAGCAGAACCTGAATTAAGCATTATTCCAACAGAGCCGATCGGGTTCGAATTTACTGAAAACCTATTAAAAGAAATAGCGCCAAAAGAGTGGTTACTTGAAAAGGCGGGGATCGATATGACTAAATATCAGCCCGTTGCTCAACAAGCGCAGTTTAAAGACGATTTTAGCGTGTTTTTCGAGTTCGGTGAGGCTAAGGATGGTTTTAATATTTGGAGGCAAAGAAAGCGCTTTAATGACGATTTAGAATATCAGATGTTTGCAGAGGTAAGCCAATTACAGGCTAATGTTCTTGACTTAATGTCTAAGGATAAAAGAATAACGCCGGAAGTATTAGCTACTACCCTTGATCAAAATATAGATACTATTAATCAAGTTATAAAAACTTTAATTGAGAATGGCTATGTAGAGGTAAAGGAATACGCAATCGGCGAAGGCTACGATGAGAATATAATTACAGAGCATATTTTAACCGCGCCTTTAGGGGATATTTTAGTAAAGATTAAACCACAAACAAAGGAATTATTAATCCGCTATTCTTACGAATGGAAAGAAGGATTTAGTAAAGCAGATATAGATACAAGCCGACCTTTTTGTAAATATTTATTAGAGGCAGGTAAGATGTATAGCCGTTCAGAAATAGAAACAATTAGTGCGCGCTTAGGTTATTCTGTATTCGATCGTGGTGGCGGTTGGTATACAGAACCGGACGGCAATCATTCCCCAAGTTGTAGGCACGAATGGATTTCAAACATAGTAACAAGAAAATAGAATGAGCAAGAACACATTATTTATATCAGTTCAATCTATTAAGGATAGAACAGGACTGCACGCAAACGTAGATGAAAAATTAGTTTTGCCTGAAATTAAAACGGCGCAGGATATGTACATTTTGCCAGCTTTAGGATCAGCGCTTTATAACGAATTACAAACGGCAGTTGATAGCAATACATATACAAATTTACAAACGACTTTATTAGATGATTACATTGTAGATTGTTTAATTTATTTCGTAATGTCTGAATTACCGCAAGGATTATCTTATCAATTCTATAATAAAGGATTGATTAGAAAGTCGGGTGAGAATCAAGAAAACCCTTCTATGCAGGATATGATTGACGTAGCAAATAGATACAGAGCAAGGGCAGAATTTTATAAGCAAAGACTTATTAAATACTTAAAACAAAATAACGCTTTATATCCTAATTATTTAAACTTTGGTAGCGGCATTGATTCAATTAAGCCGGATAACGAAGGGTACACGGTTTCAATGTGGTTAGGTGATGCCTGTTGTAATGATGATTACGAAGGCAAGCACAAGAAAACATTTGAAGAAAGGTATCAAGGTAATATTGGTTGCTGCTAAATATGAGTAAACAAGTAACAATTAAAAACCAAACTAAACTTAAGGTTTATTTGGAAAAAGCAAAAAAGAATGACATTAAACCAAATAGTCAAAGAACTAACAACGATAGGCAACGCCCACGAACAAATTAATTTTGTTTATTTTGGTGATGTTTGGGAAAGATTAAGTAATGGTGAGGTAACTTACCCTGCAATGTTCTTTACTTTAACAGGCGCAAATGTTGGTCCTAAAGAAATAGCATATTCTTTTAGTCTTTATTTTATGGATCGTATGCTAATGGAAGAAACTAATGAAACAGAAGTTTTATCAGATATGACACAGGTGGCGGGTGATATTGTCGCGCAATTAAGATACCCTGAAGATTATTCGATCGTAACGTGGACATTAAGTCAAAACCTTCCTGTTACTTTTTATACAGAAAGTGATCCGGATTTATTAGCAGGGGTAAAATTAGATGCTACACTAAGCGTTCCTTTTATTAACAATAGGTGTCAAGTACCTTCAAATTATAATTATTAATGGAATCAAAAAAAATAAACCAATTAGCAACGGAATTAACGCCCGCGCTTTCTGATTTAACAATCATAGGTGATCCTACGACAGGGATAAGTAAAAAGATTACGCTTTCACAAATGGCGTCTTTATTTACGGGAACAGTTGAAGAATATCCAAGCCTTGCATCTTTCCCTTTAGTAGGCGTTGCTGATACAATTTATATAGCAACTGATACAAATATTTTATATCGTTGGGATACAAGTTTAAATGCCTATGCAGAACTTTCACCGAACATTGTAACTTCATTGGTATTTAGTGATGCGAATGGATTTGATGGAACTATTTCATTAGTTGGTTCAGTAGCTACATTAACTATTACTACTGCATTGACACAAGGCTCAGTAGCTTTTATAGGTGCTTCAGGTGCATTAAGTCAAGACAATGATAACTTTTTTTGGGATGACACAAACAATAGATTAGGTATAGGAACTAAACTACCTACTACTGCTTTAGATGTATTTGGCTCTGGGATTATTGGTCGTGTAAACGGAACTTCAACTAATAACGCATTTTTAGGTTTTGCAAGTGCAGGTACTAATAAATGGTCAATTGGAAATGTTCAGTCTGACCATAGATTCCGTATTTATAGCGAAGCAAATACTTCTGAATTAGTTTCAGTTTTACAAACAGGGGAATTTGGAATTGGTATTGCAAACCCAACAACAAAACTTCATATTGACGGCGGTGCAAGTGCTTTAATTGCTAACTTAGACGCTGACATTTCAATTGCAAAATCAATTAGTTTTCGTTCAGACAATAGTGCAAGAATAAATATTGAAGTAAGTGGAACTGAATCAGGTTCAAATGCAGGTGCAAATTTCTTTTTAAGAACATACACAGACGCAGGTGCTTTATTAGCAACACCAATTACAATTACGCGTTCGACAGGTGCAATTAGTTTGGCAACTTCATTAATTGGTGCAAATGCTACATTTAATGATATTATTGCAATAACACTTTCAAATGCGGATAGTAGAATAATTGGAGGAACTACAACGGGAAGATTATTATTAGGAAATTCAGGAACTTCAACTTACGCTATTATTTATGGAGCAACACACGCAACTTTTCCTAATTCAATACAATTTGTAAATAATAACACAGCTTCATTAACATTAGCTTCAAATGGTATGTTAAGCTTTGAAGGAACAGGTAACACAATACCTTTAAGGTTTCAAGATATAACTGCAACAATAACAGGTCAAACCGCGGGTTATATTGGAATGTCAACTTCTGCATTTAATGGTAATAATGGTGATTTAGTTTTATATCCAAGAACAAGTGCGCCTTCTAAAATTTTATTAATTGCTCCTAATGTTGATATTGGTAATAATACAACAAACGCTACTTTAAATTTATCAGGTGATAATGGTGGTGGTGATTCTTTTTTAAATTTTAAAGCAGATATAGGTGCTATAAAAGCACAAATACAAGGAGCAAAATTTGCGGGTACGGGTGGTATTTTAACTTTTAAAACTTTACAGAGTAGTACATTAACGACTGTAATGGTATTAGACCAAAATGGAAGAATTATAAAAGGTACAGATAATACAACAACAGGTCAATTTCAATTAGGTGGTCAAACAGGTTCACCGCCAAATGCAATATTAGTAGTTGCAGCTGACCAAAACGCACCTTATCCAATAGGTGTAAAAGGATTATTTCTTTCTCAAGGTTTAGTTGGATTTTTTGATTCATCAAATGCAGTTCAAGGTTCAATATCAATAGCATCTACTATTGTTTCCTATAATTCATTTATGGGAAGTCACTATTCACAATTTAAAGATAATGATAAACCTGAAGTATTAAAAGGAACTATTTTAGAAACTATTGATGAACTTTGCGAGTGGGAAGGCGAAACAAATGATAGACTTGCAAAAGTAAAAATTAGCGACACGATTGAATCCAAAAACGTATATGGAATATTTTTAGATTGGGATAATTCAGATGAATTTAATGATATGCTTGTTGCAGCTTTAGGTGCTTCATATATTAGAGTTAATAAAGATGAAATTGTTTCAATGGGCGATTTGTTACAAAGTAATGGCGACGGAACTGCAAAAGTTCAATCAGACGATATTATGCGTTCTTCAACTATTGCAAAAGTTGTTTCAACTAATAAAATTGAAACATACGCAGACGGAAGTTATTTAATAGCGGTAACTTTACATTGCGGATAAAATTTAAATAATGACAATATTTTTAACTATAGTATTTTTAGTTCACTTAATCAGTTGGGTTTTATACCAAAAGCACCAATTTAACGAACGCGACCTTTACGCAAGTAAACCACAGGAAGCATACGAACAAAATAAGAAGTGGCATTTTTGGAAGGGTATAAACCATTTATCGGTTTATGTTTTAGTTTGGTCACTTTATGGTTTTTGGTCAATGTTTTTATTTGCAACTGCTTTTTGGTTTGGCTTTGACATTCTTTGCAATGTTATTGTTTTAAAAAGACCTGCATTTTATGTAGGGGTAACTGCTGACACAGATAAATTTATTAGAAAGGTCGCTGAATTTATAAAAATTAAACCTGAATATACTTCGGCATTGATAAAAGTATTAATTTTGATAATATTATTAATTTTAAAATAAAAACTATGATTACTTTAAATGAAGAACAATTAAATGAATTAAACCAATTTTGTCAAGAATTGCCAACAAAATATGGCGTGCCTTTATTACAATGGTTTAAAAAGATTCAAGAAGAACAAGCACCAAAAGAAGAAAAAAAAGATTAAATGACACCGCATAGCAATCAAGCCGACATAGGCACAGGAATAAGCGTTTTATCCGCTATTGTAAGTATTTCAACAATTCAACCGGTTGTCACATTATTTGCCGGTTTGATTGCTATTGTTTCGGGTATAATGGCAATACGCTATTATTACAACGCGACTAAAAAAGTAAAGCAAGATGATTAAAAATTTAGTTATATCGGTTTTATTATTAATCGTTATATTATTTTTAATATCAGCGCCTTCTTATAATAAGGGGGGAATGATCATAAAGACGGACACGGTTTTCCAACAGAAAACTTTTACTAAATATAAAAGGGGAAATGATATACAATCATATATCATTAAAACCGATTCTTTATATATCCCCGTTCACGATACTATTTTAGTTATAAAGGATTACTTAACTTCTAAAGCGTACGCGGATACTATCCGAATAGATACGCAATTATCCGTATTTATATACGATACGATTGCTCAAAATAAGATTAAAGGGCGTTCTGTTACGGCAAATATGCAGGAAAAAACGATCTATGTAACTAAAACGATTATACCTAAAGATAAAACTGCCCTTTATTTAGGCTTTTTAGCCGATATGCGACAAGATAATAAACAAATGGGGATCGGTATAGGAATGGCAATTAAAACGGCTAATAAGGGCGTTATAACGCTAAATGCAAGTACAAACAATTATTCAATAGGATATTATTTAAAATTTTAATATATGCGCCAATTTTTTACAGAGGATAATAATAGGTTAAGTATGAAACGCCTTTGCGGTTTTTTATGCACTATTGCCCTTTGTGCAAAATTAATACATACGCCAACAGAAGCATTAGTTTATTCCGTTGCCGCATTAGCAGGCGCAGCCTTTGGTTATACAATGGCAGAAAAAATATTTAAAAAGAATGAAACTATCTGAACACTTAGACCTTAGCGAAGTAATTAGAAGCGAAAGCGCAAAACGTAACGGCATTTCAAATATGCCAAGCGAGGCGCATATTGCTAACTTTAAATTATTAGCTGAAAAGATATTCGAACCGATTAGAAATAATTTCCGTTGCCCGATCCATATATCAAGCGGATATAGAAGCGTGGAATTAAATAAGGCAATCGGGGGATCAAGTACAAGCCAACATTGTCAAGGCGAAGCTATTGATATTGATATGGACGGATCACCAAACGGGGTTAATAATAAAATGATCTTTGACTTTATAAAAAAGTATTTAGAATTTGATCAATTAATATGGGAGTTTGGAAGCGAGAATAATCCGGATTGGGTTCACGTTTCCTACGAAAGTACAGGCAAGCAAAGAAAACAAGTTTTAAAAGCATATAAACAAAACGGAAAAACACAATATAAACCCTACTAAATGACTAACACAAACCTAAAAACAAAACGCAGAAGACTATTTTTTGATATAGAAACTTCGCCAAATATCGGTTTGTTTTGGGAAGCGGGCTATAAAAAAAATATCGATTATTCAAACATAATTCAAGAACGTGCAATTATCTGTATCTGTTATAAGTGGGAAGATGAAAAGGAAGTTTACGCTTTACATTGGGACGGCAAGCAAAATGATAAACGTATGCTTGAACAATTTATCGAGGTTGCAAATGTGGCTAACGAAATGGTCGGTCATAACGGGGATAAATTCGATTTGGCTTGGATCAGGACAAGGTGCTTGTTTCACAATATCCAAATGTTCCCAAAATATACAACTATTGATACCTTAAAGGTAGCCCGTCAAAAGTTTAGATTTAATTCAAATAGGCTTAATTATATAGCCGACTTTTTAGGCTTAGGTCAAAAGATTAAAACCGAATATAGTCTTTGGAAAAATATTCTTTTACATAAGGATAAGGTTGCAATGGAAGCAATGATTAAGTATTGCAAAAAAGACGTTGTCTTACTTGAAAAAGTTTTTAAATTATTAAGCGCGCATATAGAACCTAAAACGCATTACGGCGTAATCTTTGGCGCAGATAGAGGCAGTTGCCCTGAATGTGGATCGGATGATCTAATAAGAAATAATAAAGTTGTAACGGCAACGGGGTTAACGCGTATACAATACAAGTGTAAAACTTGTAATAAATTTCATTCTAAAACTGATAAATAATGTCGCGAATTTTATATAATATTATAGACGATCTTTTGGCGCGTGAGGAAAAGGGGATTAAAGAATACGGAACTACAATGGATCGTACTGATTTATCAGAAGTAGAATGGTTGCAGCACGCCTATGAAGAAGCCTTAGATTTATCTATATATTTAAAAAAACTTATAAAAATTAAAAAAAATGCGCTATCCAAAAGGATTTAATAAGTGGACGTTATCACAACAAGAAGAATTTTTTACTAAAAAACTACAAGAGTTATATGAAGTAGAACAGGAAATGCGTAAAACTTTGGCAAAGATTCGTGGCGGGAATAGAATGGAATATAAAGAAATTGAAAGACCTGATGAAATACTTTTAAAAGATTTATAATGTCAGAAGAAAAAGAACCGGAAATTACGGAAGAAATAGAATGGGAAGATGCAGAAACGACTACACGAAGTGATCTAATTAGCTGCGCTTATTATGCAATTTCTGCGGTTGAGGATATTGATTTAACTTTAATATCTAAGATCGAAGCAAATAAAATACGCCGTATAAAAAGACAATCCTTAGATATAATTGCAGAGGTAATAGGGGAAATGCACGCCGAAATCTTTGATACAGGGGAAGATATATAATTTTATTTATATATATATTAGCTTAAGCCACTTATTATAGTGGTTTTTTTTATAACTTTATCTAAAAAGATGTAGATAATATGAATATATTATGTATATTTGTATTGTCGTAATAAAACCAACGACATAAATACTATGAAAAGTTTTAAATTTATTGGTGAAGCCAAATTCGGCAAACCTGAAGACATTTTTTATTACACTACTGAAGACGATAGTTATATTTCGGATTCAGGTAGTCATATAAAAGAAGCTGCCTATGAAAAGTTTTTAATCTTATCACAGGGCGGTTCTTTAAAGCCTAAAAAAGAAATATTTGAGGAAGTATTATTTGAACCTAAAAATTAAATAATGAATACATTATACGAATTAGAAAATCTTAGAAATAAAGTAAGTTATTATGAATGGCTTTTCGAAATTAGTAATAAAACTAATGCAAGAAACCGATATGATCTATTAAAGAACGCGCGTAAAAATTTAAAAGAATTTAAAGTTAAATATTATCCGCATTTATTAGTTCAGCCAAAAAATAATTTTCCAAAAGAACCATTTATTCCAATGTCAGAATGGACAGAAAGATTTGAAGAATACGGGGATATGTATTAAATTTATAAACCTAAAAAAACCTATATGAAATTAGTAAACATTCAAGCAGAATTAAAAGCACCTAAGAATCAAGTCAATTCCTTTGGCAAGTATAAATATAGAAGCGCAGAGGATATAATAGAAGCGGTTAAACCAATTTTATTTAAACATAAAACCGCGCTATTAATTAGTGATGAAATAGTACAAGTATCCGATCGGGTTTATGTAAAAGCAACGGCTATGTTAATAGATGAAAGTAACGAGGAATTACCCGTTAAAGTCTATGGTTGGGCGCGCGAAGAAGAAATAAAAAAAGGAATGGACGCCGCGCAGATTACCGGTTCGGCAAGTAGCTACGCAAGGAAGTACGCGCTTAATGGTTTATTTGCAATAGATGATACAAAGGATTCAGATGCTACGAATGAGCATAAAGACGAAGTCGGCGAAGAAAAGCGTATGAAATTAATAACTTTATTAGAAAATACTATTTGGGACGAAACCCTAAAAAGTAAGCAGGCTATAAAGATTAGCGCATACACTACGAACGAACAATATGATAAAGCCCTTAAAATTATTTTAGCAAATCAAAATAAATAATTATGCAAGAAACTTATCAGGATTTAGAAAACGGATTGCAGAACCTTTTACCTATGGAAAGGCAAATGTTACTTGCAAAAATTTATCATTATGCTTGGTATAATCACGAAGCATACGCCCAATTACTTACCTTTATAGATCATTGGGAAAAACATTCGGAATTTAAAGCAGTATTTTTTAATCAGGGTTCAGAAGAATCCACAAACCAAATATAAAATGTCAGAAGTAAAAAAAGAATCAATCGGCGCTTGGAAAAACCAAACGAAAGACGGAAAAGAAGTAATTAAATTTACAATTAACGGGCAGCGTTATAATATGTGGGTTAATTCCTATAAAGATAAAAATTCGCAGCCTGACTACAAAATTTATGAGGATAATTATGTAGCACCAACGGGACAGGTACAGGAAACTAAAACATTAACAGATGACGATTTATTTTAACCTATGGAATTTAACAACACTTTAATACAATGTTATAAAGATCAATTACAGAGTTTACGAATGTTTCATAAAGAATTAGTTAAGGCTAATTTAATAACAGATGAGCTTGCAATTGGATCTATTTCTACAAGTATCCTTCCGCATAGATTAGTAGAATTAGTTGAGGATGTTTTTGATACAAATATTCAGATAAAGAACCGAAGCCAAAGCGTAATTTTTGGACGTAAAGCGGCGGCTTATATTCTGAAAAAATATACTCAATTATCCCTTAACGAAATAGCTAAGCATATAGGTGTCGGGGATCATACAACCGTGATTTATAACATAAAAACTGCGGAAAACCTAATGCATACCGAAGAATGGTATAAAGAAAAAGTTGACGAAATTGAGAAAGAAATCGAAAATTTTAGTAACTTTGTAAAAGAATAGGATTATTGCAGAATCCTTTTATTAAAAATATTGCCCAAAGAGGCGTAGGAACTGCAATTTCCTGCAAATCTGAGGGCTTTTTTATTTATGAAAAGCAATACATATTATTTTAGCCACGATTATAATGCGGCAAACGATACTAAGATTTTATTTCTTAGGCATCAATTAGGGATGGAGGGTTACGGAATTTATTGGTATCTTATTGAGCAATTAGCAAACGCAGGTGGGAAATTACCCTTAGAACTTATCCCCGTATTAGCTATGCAGATGCATTGTACAGATGTAAAAGTAAACGGAGTTCTTATGAACTTCGATCTATTTACAATAGAATCAGGTGAGTTTTGGTCGCATAGATTACAGGATCATTTAGAACTAAGACTAAAGCTAAGCGAAAGTGGTAAAACAGGAGCAAGTAATAGGTGGGCTAATAGGGAGGCTATTGGGGGGGGCAATGCAAAGGAAAGGAAAGGAAAGGAAATAAAAGAAAATATAAATTTTATAGATGAAGTCCAAAATTTTAAAAGTAATTTAGGGGATGAATATGATAACTTTGTAATGTATTGGACCGAACCGGATAAAAATGGTAAATTTAGATATCAATCTGAAAAGTTTTTTGATATTAAACGCCGAGTAAATACTTGGTTACAAAATAAAAATAAATATGGAAATTCAAAAAATACTGACGCAACTGCCACAAGCCGTAAACGAATGGAAGACCTTGCCAATTGGGTTAATAGAGCAGGCTGACCTTCCGATCATAGAAGCATTTAAGGGGGATAAATTAAACCTTATTAGCCCTGTTACGCTTAGGGAAAACTTAGCCTATATTTTTACTTTAATCGGATTAACGCGCCTTCCGGATGTAGTTGAATTAGAAGTTATTGAGGATTATATACGAACAACATACCCGTTTTTTACTATTCAAGAAATGCGAATAGCTTTTAAAATGGCGGTTCAGGGTAAGTTTGATTGTAATATTGAACACTATGAAAAATTTAGCCCTAAGTATATTTCAGGTATTATGAACGCTTATAAAGCAAAAGCAAACCAAGTGAGAAAGAATTTACCACCGCCGCCCGAAGAACCTGTAAAGCAATTAACAGACGAGGAAATAGTAGAATTTACAAAAAATGAATGGTTAACCGGTAAGCGTGAGGATTTTAACCGAGTATTTAACGCGGATAAGGTTTTTATGATTCTATTGAAACAAGGTAAACTAAAGTTTACGCAAGAACAAATCTTAGAAACTATTAAGGTAGTAAGAGAAGATAATCTATATAGGCTAAATAGAATGCATCCCTTAGAAGCTAAGGAGTTTACTAAGCAAATAAAGAAAGAGGATTTTATTGAATCACAATGTAAAAAATTAGCATTAGTTAAATATTTTGAAAATATATCAAGTTAAATACACTTATTACGGAACTACAAAATATTGCTATACAGACAATTTTATTGACTTTTATGCAAATTATCCGGAAGTAAAAACGAAAGAAAATAGGTTATTATTTAAAAAAGAATTTTATGAAAAAGTGCAACAAGTGCAAAAAGAACTTAGATTGGGACAAGTTTAGAAAAGATAGAAGAAACTTAGATGGATATTATACTTATTGCATAGTATGTACGAGAGCATCACAAAATATGTATGTAAATAAGATTAAAGAAGGAACTATAAAAGCCTTTTAGTTATGGATATATCAGCAAACGATCTAACAAAGTGGGCTAAAAAGAACCTTGAATTAATAGGTTGGCGTTTAAATAGGGTTAACAATATACCATTTGGAAAGCGTAAAGGAACGATCCAAAAGGGTTGGGCTGATCTACAAGGATACACCGAAAAAGGTATTTATGTAGCGGTCGAAGTTAAAAAGATAGGGGATAAATTAAGCCTTGAACAAAAGGATCGTTTAAAAGATATTTACGAATGTGGTGGAATTGTGTATATTTGTACCGAAGTCGATTCTAAACCCACATTAGTAGAATGGTCAAAAATAAAATTTTAGCAGAATATTGGGACTTAAAAGAAGTCAATGATGCGTTTGCTAAGATGCAGCCTGAAGAATTACAATATGATTTAAAGGCAGAAGTTTTTTTAGTTCTTTGCGAAATGAATGAAGATAAATTAAAGGGGATGTACGAAAGGAATGAATTAAAATTCTATATTGTACGAACAATGCTTAATATGATTAAAAGTGATCGAAGTACTTTTTATAAAAATTATAGAAATCATATCGAGTTCGTAGATGTAGATAAGGATTTTGAAATTATTAATTATGATAAAATGGATCTAATTGATAAACTTGAAAAGAATTTAGAAGGGCTGCATTGGTATAATAAGGAAATATTAAAACTTTACGCTATTGACTTTAAAAAGAACGCAAAAGAGTTAAGCCGTAAAACAGGCATACCTTATATGTCATTAGTAAGAACTATAAATAAAACCAAAAAACAAATGAAAACAAATATTAGAAAATGATTTTATCAATTTTAACCGCTATCTGTGCATCATTATTTTTTACTGAAATTCATAACCTACACCATAAATGGGGAATCAATTTCAAGCCCTTTAATTGCGGAAGTTGTTTGGCTGCGTGGCTTGCACCAATACACTATTTCCTACCTGAATTAATTCAGCATATAACTTCAACAATGTTTATAGCGGGATTTTTAGCGCCAATAATAACTAAATTAATGTGGAACTATTTATGGAAATAAAACAAGAACATAAAGAATGGCTAATTGCTAATATTAGTAATTATGAAAGCGCAAAGAATGGTTATATTAGAAACCTTGATTTACCGGAACTTAAAATGTATGAGCATATATATAGGACTTATTTAGATCCAAACTTTTTACTTTCAGTATGGTGCGGCGCTTGTAAGTTCGATATGATTATGAGATTATATAATTGGTTTGAAAATAATAACAATGGCTAACTTTATACACCCGACCGCTATTATTGGCGAAAACGTTATTTTAGGCGACAATAATTATATTGGCGCTTATTGTATTATAGGCGATCCTGCTGAACATAAAAAGTTTTGGGATAAAGAAAAAGGAATAGTAGTAATTGGGAATAATAATATTGTTACCGGATTGGTTACAATAGATGCAGGAACGAGTGATATAACTACAATAGGCGATAATTGTTTTATTATGAAGCACGCGCATATCGGACACGATTGTCTTATTTATTCAAATGTTACAATAAGCTGCGGCGCTAAGATCGGCGGTCATTCAATAATTAAAGAATATTCAAATATTGGATTAAACGCAGTATTGCACCAATTTACAAAAATTGAGCGCGGTTGTATGATCGGCGCAAGTGCTTTTATAAAAGGGGAAACAGAAGAATTTATAAAGTATGCGGGCGTGCCTGCTAAAAAAATAGGAATAAATGAATATAGCCGTAATCTTATTAACCTTAAATAGAAACGATTTAACTAAGCGCGTTATTGATCAGAATTTTCATAATTCAGGATATGACGCCGATTGTTTTTTAGTAGATAACGGAAGCGATCAAATTCCGTATGAATTATATAATTGGACTAATTGTAATGTAGCATCTAAAAGAGGGATAGGCGCGGGAGTTAATGCGGGGTTAAGAATGACAAGAGGATATGACGGCGTATGTATTTTAGCAAATGATATATTACTTCCTGAAGGTTGGTTGTCAAAATGGGTTATATTTTCGCAACGTGTGTCAAAAACCGGCATTATTGGTATACATTGCGTAGAAGATTTACCACCATTAGTAGACGGAGTTCATAAAATTCATACGCCTTTTGGGAATAATTTTTTAACAAGGGAGTTAATCGATACGATCGGCGGCTACAATATAGAATACGATCCGTATGGAATGCAAGATAGGGATTATGCAGAAAGGGCTACAATAGCAGGGTTTACAAATTACTATTTACCCGATCTAAGAAGCGAGCATATAGGACACGACGTTGGTAATGGAACCGAATATAGAGCAATGAAAGACGCAAGTCTACAAAGGGCGCAAGCAGTTTGGGAAAAATACCAACCAATATATCATACAGAAAAAAAACTTAGATGCGAATTTTAGCAATTACGAGCAAGACAAGTGGCGTAGGTTACCATAGGATTATAATGCCAATAGTCAATATGAAAAAAGATTATTGCTTAATGACGGATACAATAAGCGAGGAAACTTTTGAAGGAAAATATGATATTGTTATTTTAAATAGAATGCTTGCAAACATAATGCCTGATCAGATGGTAGAATGGCGCAAAAAATACGGATTTAAATTAATCGTAGATAATGATGACTATTGGGAACTTGATCTTTCGCATATACTTTACGAACGATATATTCTAAATAATGTAAGTCAGCAGATTATAAATTGGATTAAGGTAGCCGATCTTTGTACTTGTACGCACGAAAGGTTAGCAGAGGAAATATATAAATATAATCAAAACGTAGAAATAATACCGAACGCTATTCCGTACGGCGAAGAACAATTTGTATTAGATAAAAAGCCTTCCGATCTAATTAGGTTATTTTGGTCCGGTTCGGGAACGCACGGAAAAGATTTAGAAATATTACGCAATCCAATGAAGAGAATTAATTTCCCCGTTCGTACAATAATAGCCGGATATAACGAAACAGAGAAACCTATTTGGGACGGGATGATTGCAGCGTTTACGAATGGCTTAAAATTAAACCCTACAATTTATAACTATAATCAAGTTACGGAATATATGGCAGCCTATTGCGATTCCGATATAAGCCTTATTCCTTTAGTAGATACAAAGTTTAATTCTATGAAGTCTAATCTTAAAGTATTAGAAACGGCATCTAAAAAGAACCCTGCGATAGTTAGTAACGTACACCCGTATAAAGGATTTTATCCCGCCTGCCACGTTAATAGCCAAAAAGATTGGTATTATTGGATTAAGATGTTGGTTAATGATAGGCAAGCCCGCGAGCATTACGGGAACGCCTTATACGATTATTGTAATAAGAACTTTAACTTACACGAAGTAAATAAGCAAAGGTTTGCTATTTATAGTAAATTGATAGACAATGCCGGTAATTAAATGTTCAAACGGAAAATATAGAATAGGATCGGGTGCTTGCATCTATGATTCAGAAGAAAAGGCTCAAAGCGTATGGGCTGCAATAAGGGTTTCAATGGTAGATAGTTATAACGATTACCCGCAGGCTGCAAGAGTAAACGCACAAAGAGCAATAAATATAAGAGAACAATACGATCGTAAATGCGGAACGCCTGTTGGTTGGGCGCGTGCTAATCAATTAGCTAAGGGTGAGAATATTACAAGGGATACGATTGCAAGAATGTCGTCTTTTGAAAGACATAGAGAAAATTCAAAGGGCGATCCAAAGGTAGATTGCGGCGCGTTAATGTGGTTAGCTTGGGGCGGTGATGAGGGCGTAGCTTGGGCGCAGAGGAAACTTGAACAAATCGATAATGAAAAAGCACACTAAAATATATCTTGATTATTTTGGTTATGGCGGTGAAGATTTTATTCCTTGTGAAGTATGCGGAAGCAGGGCAGTAGATATTCATCATATACATAGAAGGGGAATGGGGGGAAGCGTAGGCGCGGATAAGATTGAAAATATAATGGCGGTTTGTAGAACCTGCCATATTGAATACGGGGATAAAACAAGATATTTCGAGTTATTAATAGAGGCACATAAAAAAAAATTAGATGGCAAAAGTTAAAAGTGATTCAAGAAAGGTTAACTTTGGTAAAAGGAAATGCGGACACGCTAAGAAATCCTTTAATAAACATAGCCCAAAACCAAAAGCATATAGAGGTCAGGGCAGGTAAATAAAAAACCTATGATAAAAAAAGTAAAGATTTCGGAAGTTAAACCTAATCCGAATAATCCGCGTTTAATTAAAGATGATAAGTTTAAAAAACTTGTAAAGTCAATACAGGATTTCCCTGATATGTTAAACGTCCGTCCTATCGTAGTTAATAAAGATATGATTGTACTTGGTGGAAATATGCGTTTAAAAGCAATTAAAGAAGCAGGGCATACAGAGATCGCAATAAAAATAGTAGATTGGACAGAGGAACAACAAAAGGAATTTATTGTTAAAGATAACGTAGGCTATGGGGAATGGGATTGGGATGACCTTGCTAATAATTGGGATTCCGCAGAACTAACCGATTGGGGCTTAGATATACCTAACTTTGATAATGGGGATTATTCAGATAAAAATAAAGAAATAAATATTGATGATATAGAGGATTCAATGACGATTAATTTAAAATATACTGAAGAAGAATATTTAATAGTTAAAGAAGCATTATCTAAAATAGCATCTACGCCGGAAATGGCAATATGGAAACTTATAGGAAATGAATAAATTTAGCTTTGATACTGTAAAAGATTTTGATAACCATATTAATAATTCTATTAAGGGTTATGATTTATTAGATTATTTAATTCTTAATCTATGTTCCTTTTTTACTAAAGAGGAAACTATTGTAATAGACTTAGGATGTACAACGGGTAGATTATTAGATAAAGTAAATAAAAAATATAATAGTAAGTGTATTGGGTATGATATAATTGATTCTCAATTTATTAAAGAAACTAATTGCGAACTAATTAAAGAAGATATTACTAATAAAGACTTTATATTACCTAAGTCAAATATAATAC
>Ga0247723_1000730_pt1 | contig 21262 bp, 44 predicted proteins | sample MSEWelMarce5H_FC_FD_189079 | JGI IMG/M metagenome (GOLD analysis project Ga0247723, IMG submission 189079) | Subsurface sediment microbial communities from gas well in West Virginia, United States - MSEEL Well Study Marcellus 5H_FC | ecosystem: Environmental > Terrestrial > Deep subsurface >... | reverse complement strand
GAATATATTATGAACAAATATAGAGAAACTAATGTTCATAAAAATGAAGAATACGTTGCAATTCAATTTAGAGCGGGGGATAGTAAAGACAATGAAGATTTATATAAAAATCATGAAGAACAATTTAAAAAAATAATATCAGAAGAAAATAAAGTTTTTGTTTGTTCTAATTCGTATAAATTCAAAGAATATATTAAAAGTTTTAATTATGATAATGTTTTTATGTTTGATTTTCCATTTGAAAAAGAATACGGAAATCATTTAGGTGCAATCCCTCTTACGGAAAATTTTAATCATAATGAATATCAAAAAAGAACTTTATATGCCGCAATTGATATGTTAACTTTATCACAATCTAAAGAAATTTACTCTTTTAATTATTTTGGTTATGTAGACTCAAATTTTATAAAATTGGCAATATCTAAAAATGTTAAATTTAATATCATTCCATTGATAGGTGGTATGATGTGGAAACCCGAAAATTTTACAAACGATGAAGATATTAATAGGTGGGGATAGTTGGGGGGTTGGTGAATGGCCACAAGAAACAAACCATAGAGGAATATGGCAATATTTTGAGGAAGATGGTCACGAAGTAATAATGAAGTCAATACCTGGCGAATCAAATAAAACATCCATATCACATATGTGTGACTTCATAAATCAAAATTATAACTATAATTACGTTTTTTGGTTTCAATCAGACCCGTTAAGAAATTTAAGGCCTTATGATGATTTTGGAAACACAATTAAAAACTATGATGATTTAATTACACAATCTAATTTTTTATTAGATGAAAGTTATAAAGAATTAAATGATAGAACAAATTGTAAAATTTATTGTATTGGTGGATGTTCTAAGTTAAATATTGATTTAATTTCAAAGTATGAAAATTTAATACCTTTTGTTGAAAGTTTGACGGAGTTGATACTTGTTGATTACAAACATCCCGAAATATGGTGCAGCGATTGGATAAATCATATTGAAAAATTAAATGAAAGTACGATTGATTTTTTATTACCAAATAAAATGAAACAAGATTCTTTATCTGAAGTTGAAGAATATAGAAAATATTTTTGGCCTGACGGAAATCATCCAAACAGACACGGACATAGAGTTTTATATGATTTTATTCTTAAAAATTGTGATATTTTTTAAATATTCATAAAACATTTCCGATAGTATTCTATGTCCACTTTCACCTAAATGTGAGTCAGGTATTTCATCATTTGTTTCTTGTTTAATATTTTTTCCTCCTCTTTTATACACTTCTCTAAAAATAGTAAAATGGTGATCCCAATTTGGTCCGCCGTTACCAACTTCAAAATTACCCGTATACTGATTACAAATATATTTTTTTTGGTTTAAAATTTCTTTCGGTAATGTATTAATAATTTTATGATCTGTTGACCAATAGTACACATCACACCCAATATTTTTACAAAGATTATCTATAATTTTTTCATAATTATATATCTCATCCACATAAAATGGATGTTCCGATATTTTTACCGCTATTTCCATTTGTGTTGATTCGCTTATATGATATTTAAAATGGTCCGCTTTATTCACCCCCATCCTTACCCATGTATTAATTGGTTTTCCCATGTACAAGGCTTCATTACCATCTGTATCATGAAAAGTACTAGCCCATCTAAATCTGTTCATATACGACCAGTTTATAATGACAATGTCGTTTTTTTTAAATAAATCACAATTTTCACATATTGTGTGAAATGTCTCATGGTTGGAGGATCCACCAATAGCTTTAACATTAGTTTCCATACCAAGTTTTTCCGATAATATTTCATGCCAAACAGGAGGTAAATTTCCCCCTCTCCATTCTTCCCAAACCCTGTACCAAGGAAATGATTTATCTAATTTATGACCTTCGGTGAAACTATCCCCAAATAAGTGTAGTGTACCCATACTTAACGAATATATACATTTATTTTATAAATAGAAATAAAATAACCAAATTTTATGATTCATATCATAAAATTAGAATATTTATGTTTATGGCAAATACAAACAAAATTAAATACACGGGAAGTAATGACATCGTTAATGGTGGAATTACCAATAACAACGTCATATTAGGCGTTGATATGGCCTTAGATTACGGCCCAACTACAGGAGACACCGGAACTGGTTTCTATCAGGGGGTTAATCCTAATAACAGCGGATATACCATATATCGTTTATCCGACAGCGATATTCCAAGAATTGTTGTGGCAGAAGACGATGATGCTCTTATCTTCTTTGCTAACTCGTTTGGCGACAGAAGTGACATAACAACTGTTACGGATGCGATACTTTATTTCAAAGACAATTTGGGTTATTTCATCACCAATCGTAAGGTTGAATCAATCACAACCTCAGGTATGACTTTAATGTACGATCCAGGTTCGGTTCAATCATATCCTAAGTCAGGAACTACAATTAGTAACTTGGGTAGTTTTGGTCAAGGTGCTAACGGACCTGCAATGTATTTAACTTCAAGCGGAGCGTCTGTTAATTTTGTGGATGAAAAAGGTGGATCATTAAGATTCTACAATCTAAATAATGGTGACGGTTCATATGCAACCGCCGATTTTACAGAATCATCGAACGATTTCACATATAATGCATGGTTTAAATGTGATTCATTTGATAGTGCGGATGGGTGGAATGTAATCACATCAAGACAATCTTACCAACAAACCGGTATTTTCACCTTTAACGGTAATGGTTTTCTTTCTTTTTTTGATAACAATTTTCCTATTGATGTACATTATGAAACTAATGAACCACAAGTTATTATTGGTAAATGGCACAACGTAACTGTTAGACACATTGAAGGTGAAACAACACAATTATATTTAGATAACGTTTTAATTGCTGAAGATACAGTAAATACTGAAATATATAATGAGGATATGACCAAATTTATGATTGGTCATGGTGGTGCAGGTCCTGACTATTTTGACGGACAAATCGGACACGTTGCTTATTATAATAGAGCGTTAAGTGTTGCTGAGATTACTAAGAACTACAACGCTTTACGTGATAGATACTACGGCGCATCGGGTGGTGAATCATTCTTTATAATGGCACAAATGCCAGGTAGTAATAACTTCGGTTATGTTATATTAGATGCGGGAACAGGAACAGCATCAGAAGTAATTGATACTGGTTTAGACCGTGAAATATATTTTGAAGATACTATACTTCAAGTAAATCACGGAGGTTATTCATTAGTATTTGGAAATGACGATACCGGTGATAAAAAGGTGTTATTCATTGATGCTTTAGGTACTCTTGTTGATACTTTTGATTTCCCAAATACTAACTATGATACCAGCCGTGGTGATGGTTTTGTAAATATAATTACCGATAGTGCTGGTGGTGTAATGAAGTTCTTTGACGGAACCGCCGTTGGAACATATACTTGGGACACAAGTTCTGAAGAGGCTAATGTTAACTGGAACTATGATATAACATCAATGAATGGAACATTTGCAATTTACACAAGAAACACCAGTACGGATGTGGTGACTTGGAAACTTGCTAACGCTCAAACAGGTGTTATTAACTTACGAACATACAATGCTAACGATTATAGTACTGAACCAATAATTTATACTAGCGGGAATTATGTGGTCCTACCAATTTACGATTACGATACTGCTTTACATAGTAGTTTAGAGATTTATGGAGTTGATGGAACATTAAAACATTCACAAAGTTTAACTGGTTCAACTTTAAATAGTTGGGACGCTCGAACTTTTGGAACTGGAAAATTCTCAATTATCTATACTAATAGTGGTGACGATAGTGTTGCTTATCACATATATGCATACGTAGAATCCACGAATTCATTAGTATCAACAACTCACGCAAGAGGATCTAATTATTATTATTATGACACAGATTCTGAATCTTTAGATTACGTAAGTGAAAACACTAACTGTGAGAGTATCCATTATACATTCTATGCTGGTGGCAATAATATTGGTGAGTTATATTATACAGATTATATTGATTTTGTTTCCTTATTTCCGGGAGGAAGTGGTTTTACAACCAATGTTTTTGCGAATGATGAGACCAAGGGATTTGATAGAAGCGGTGATTCTACAAATTATTTAAATGATCTTGTTGATACGGGCGATAGTAAATTAAAATCTATGTTGGTTACACCAACAGGATTTACGTTTACAGAATTACTTGCCGATATAACAACACTTAGCAATGTTAATCGCACTTTATTAAATAATGATACAATATGGATATTATATCTTAATAATATTTACAACGAATACCACTATTATGTAATAGATGGTACAACAGGTGCAATTAGAGATTCTTTAACAACTTCAACTGTAAATGATTGGAATGATTGGTATGATACAGAATTTGATTCATTATATATTAGAAACGGTGATACGGCTGAAGCTTGGTATATGTGTAGAAGTCAATATGAATTTGCGGATACGACATTTTATTCAAATACCACAAATGCAGATGATTTTTACAACTCAGATGGTTGGACCGAAGAACCCGTTTTAGTAATGTATAATGGAGACACCGATGGTAAGTGTAGAGTATTAACGCCTGATGGGATTTCAGATGAGTTTACATTACCAATATCTACACAAGGGGGATATGATTTAACACTTGGTAAAACCTTTTTCACTTGGAGATACCATAATGACGATGGTAAACCATCAATGAGAATTTATGATTTTAGTGGAAATACACTTAATGATTATGTTAGTCCTTTTGCGGTAGATGTAAATCAGAATTTCCACACATACGGAACGATTGGTAATTTGGCGTATGTTGTTGCTGGTGAGGGATGTCCCGATTCACAATGTGGAACATTAGTACCTACAATCCTTAATACAGACGGAACAACATCATCTCGAACAATATTCTACAATAACATTGGTAACTATTGGACATCAGCAACCGATTATTTCTGGTGGAATGATTGTTAATAAATAAATAAAACAAATTAAATAAAAATAAAAGATGCAATATAATATTAAAATAACCGTAACAAAAGGTTTAGTTGATGTTGAAAAACGAAAAAAAGTAAAAACCATAGATAAATTTTTGGTAAATAAAGACTTCCCAAATGAAGCAACAGTTAAGGAAATTAAAGATTTCGGAAAGACAATTCAAATCAAAAATTACACTGACGAGGAGATTAACGGAACGGTTCTAATGTTGAATGGTGAAGTCGCAACCGATGACAACGCAACGGTGAAACAACACGCACATATCGATTACGTTATTAACTTAAAATAAGATATAATAAAAATATCATTATACAACATGGGTAATAGAAATATTACCCATTTTTGTTTGGTTTATCATTACAATTTGTTATATTAGATATATGTTTAAACAAGGAGACAAATATATACATTTCACCAAATATGGCGGTGTAAATAAAGGAGAAGTTGAGTGGTACGGGTCAACAATGAACCATGATTATCAAAATGAAGTGGTTTATGTTTCACATTATATTAGATCAACAATAGGACACATCATATCCACAGATGGAAGTGACGGCAAGGTTTATAAAATCAACGAAACAATGGACCCTGAAATGTTGAAGAAACTAAAAAGTTCGGTAGGGGTGTTGGATGAATTAAAAAACAGAAAAAAACATATTAATGAGAGAAGCATTTGATGTGATGAGTGAACATCCATTTCTTACAATTTTCTTGGGTTTTGTGCTAATGGTGGTCGTAAGTGAAATAACTGAGATATTTAAAAGAAAGGAGTAACATGAAAACATTTTTATTTTTCCGTGGATTCGTAGAGAGTCGTTTATTGGATATTGATTGGGAAGAAATCAATAGAAGAATGAATACCAACATAATACCAATAACATACCCAACTTGGACCGGAACAACGTATACTCCAACATGGGTTGTAAATCCAGGTTATATAACGTGCACCCCACCAAACTATACAATTACAACCACACCCGGCACAGGAACTTATACAATACCTTGTAACGGTACAATTAACACAGCAACAGGATTTAGTTTAACAACATCAAATCCGAATGGATCAACATACACAACAACAGGAACACTGAATACTTTAACAGGAGCAGCAATTTATTCAAGTAGTAGTTTTAAATTATATTAAATGAAATCTAACTTCAAGTTTTTCAAAGGTTACATCGGAACATTAGATATAATGGACGGACAAACATATGCCACGGCATCAATATTTAATCCAAATACTTATTGGACATCAGAAGAAATTGAAAGAATACGTAATCAACGTATACAAATATCAAATGATATACATAATGAAATGTTACAAGTTTATCAACAAAATAGAGTCCAAGATGAAACAAGATTACCAGAACTAGAAATGAACTTTGAACGCATATCTCAAAGTATAAGACAAATTGAAAATCAACAAATTAGATTGTTCCAAGCAACAACAACACTATCTGTCAATCCAACTTTATGGACAAGAGTTAAAATGTTTGGTGCCGCAGTTAAATTGATATTAATTGAAAGTTGGAGAGCGGATCCGTTTGGTGTTATTTTTGTGACATTATTAACGTGTCTTATTACATTCATCGGTATAATGAAATTATTTGGAGCATGATAAATAGATTTAAATTTCTAACGGATAATGATGAAGATGATTTGACCCTACCGGTTTATGATATTGAACCCAATTTTGCAAGTTGGATGTGGGTTTCTCAAGATACTGTAGATAGGGATCCTCATTGGGTACCTGATTGTATAATGACCACGAGTATAAGAACCTTTTTAGGAAACTTCCCTGAGCAAATGATAGTACCTGTAATATCAATTACAGGTGATAATATTACCATGACAAAGGATAATGAACGTGATCCGTGGGCCTTTAATATATTAGGAGGGACACCACTTCTTATTGTTTATTTAAAATGGCAACCTGAGTAAAAATTAAATATTTATTGATATGAGTTCAAAATTTTTTAACAACCCACAACAATCTAAGATAGATAAAGGGGTAAAGAAACCAACAACAACTAAACCAGTAAAAACCAATACTCAAATTAAGAAGACGGGAAGAGGTAAATAGGATATTTATATCTAATGAGTATTAATTTAAGTAGTGAAGATTTAGAGAAGGAACACGAACGCCAAAGAAAAAGGGGTAAATTGGTATTTAAAACCATCAGAAAGGGTATTGTTACTTTTCCAAATCAGGAGAACCCAAATACAAATTTTATTTTTCGATACGAAATGGTTGATGCTAATTTTAGGTCAATTACAAATATGAGAACTGGTTATGTCGAATGTATTATTGATTGTTTATATGATAACGTCAATATTTTTAATGAGGATGGTAGTGAATTGACACAGAAGTTACCTTTATTTTTAGTACATGAAATTGAAGGACATATAAAAAATAAATTTGATATGTTTAATATTGAGTTAAATTTTATGTCACAATCAAATATGTTAACCGGGAAAATTGGAAAAAGAAATTTGATCAATGAAGATATGGATAAAGACCAAAAAATGATCAACAAAACGAGAGTTATTTATAGAGCTTTTAAAAAGGGTAATGTTGGTATTGGATTAGGTAAAACACGATATGAAATTGATTGGACGTTACCAAATAAATTTCACGTTAAAATTAAACACCGCACACCTGAGGAATCTGAACGTGTGGGTGTTGATATATATCCCATCTTACTATTAAACACTGAAACTATTGATTATATTAAAACCAACGGTATACCAATTAAAAACGGAGAAAAACATTTAATTTCAAATAGAATTACTGATCAGTTTAAAAAACATGGTATAACCGTATATTGGGGAGGAGAAGTGACAAAATATTCTATTTTTAGTCCAATCGCTAAAAACCCTGACATAACATATACGGAAGTGGACATTACCCCAAAATCAAAGTAAATTTGGATATTCCAATTGGGGGTTGTATATTTGTCACATGAAAGTAAAAATAACAGTTAAGTACCACATTGAGGTTGGTAATGAAGTCATTGAGTGTGAATCACTTGAACAGGCTGAACGTAAATTAAAACACATATCAGAGATGGAGAGATACCTAATTAAAACCGAATTAAAGGGAGATCAGGTTGTTGCACAATATTTAATTGGTTCATAATATATTTATATGTAATGAAACTTTTAGATGTATTAAATGAGGCTACCGAAGATTCTATAAAACAAAGAGGTAGAATTATTTACAAAACATTTCGTAAAGGTAGTATTGAAGATACTATATACAATAAACAAGGTAAGATGATTGTTGTTACAATAAAATACGAATTACCTGAGGAATTTGATGTTGATGTATATGAGAACCACGATGGTTTTTTTCCGATAGTTAAATTTTGGGATTGGATTAATTGGGATGCTCCCATAGATGAAGACAATTCATATCATCAACCCGAAGTGTGGATTGAAAAAGTTATGAATAAGTTTTGGTATAGTCATAACGTAATTTTAGTCGATGAGAATTTTGGTGAGGATTTAGAGGATAGAGATTACCTGACTCGTTATTTTGAAGACGATTATTAAAAATGAACAGAAAAGAGTATAGGAGACTATTACAGGACCCCAAATGGAAGATCAAGGCTTCCTTCATTAGGAAGAGAGATAACCACACCTGCGTCAGATGTGGGAAGAAATCACATAGATTACAGGTTCATCATACCAAGTACGAAGATGGATTAATGCCATGGGAGTATGATAACGATACTTTGGAATCTTTATGTTCGGGATGTCATAAGAAAGAACATAACATTAAACCTAAAAGGAAGTTTAACCCAAGAAAGAAGAAGGAACCCAAATTACAAACGAGGGTCATTAAGATAAAACCAATTGATGATAACTCTTGGAGTTAAACGGTTATTTTTTTACTTTGATGTGGAATTCCTCAAAGAAGTCAGGATAACTTTGACGGTAACCTTCTAACGTTTCGTCATCATATCCAGTATCTTCGGCATTCCAAAACCAATATAAATCTTTATTGGCTTTAAATCCGTAATAATCGTGATTCTCATATTGACGTTGACATATTTCATCAGCATATTGATGTTGTCCAACACAAATAAAACCTGAGGTTGTATTTTTTATGATGTTTGGTTCACCGTATGGTATATATCTGTTATTAATCCAATTCAACCTCTCTATTAGTTTTTGATAAAACATATTTGCGGCTCCCCATCTAACGGAAGAGAAGAATATAACACAGTCAGATTCAAATAGTTCTTTACTTATCTTCCAAAGTTCATCATCTGGGTTATGTATCGACGCCCAACATCTGTGATATCCCGTAGGATTCTTTTCTTTATCTTTAAGTTGAGCCTCCATGATTCCACAAACATTACCCTCCATTCTTGAAACATTACCTTCACATGGATAAATGTTTAATCGGGTTACATCAATCAATTTAGAATTCTCAACGTTATTATTAATTACTGTTGCAATAATTGTAGATTTAGGTTTTTGAGTCTTCATTACCTCAGAATTTCTATTGGAACATGTTAGTAATAACACTCTTTTGAACTTCTTTAGTTCTTCAATAGTCTCCTTTAATCTTTTAAAATTTCCTTCGGTCATAGTAATAAATACTTAAATTAACACATTTCTACGTTGTAACGATATATTATTCACTCTCTCTGAGTCTTAGTTCGGTTTTGAAAATATCAATCCATTCTTGTTTGGTTTTACCTTCATACACTTCGGGTATCTCCATCAACCCTACACCTCTTAAACAACCTAACGTATTGATAACGTGACTGTTAGTCATCCAAATGATTGGTGTATGTCTACCCGTTGCGGTCCTCCACACTGTATTGTGTCTATCGTAATGTGCTACGATCTTTATACCATTAAAAAATTTGAATTCCATACCACAAATATAATGAAATATTTTGAAATATTCAAAATATTATTTACTTTTATAACATGGACAATGAAGAAAAATACCACACATTAAACACGTTGGTTAAGAGAATGAAAAAAATGGGTATTGAACTTGAGTTAATTGGAAACTACCCTTGGATCTATCTACGTAAAGTGAATGGAAATACGGTGAAGGAGAGGTTCCACGCTAATCATGGATTTACCATAGCATTTTTACCCACGAAACCTGAGGATAAATTAGAATTAACCGATATTGGGGAAGTCTTTAAGGTTATAAGGAAATATAAATAAGTAAGGATATTTATATTGGTATGAAATTTAGTGATATTTTAAATGAAGGAGATTGGAAAGATTATGATAAACTATCCCGTAAGGTAAAACTTATGTACAAGGCACTTAGAATTGGATCAGTTAATATTAGTAAATTGATACCCATTTTTCATTTACCGTTTTGGACGGGGTTTGATTGGATAGAAGATGACGTAACAATAACTTACGAATTACCAACTGAATATTATTTAATACCTGGTGGTATAGATAGTTCGAACAAAATAGTAATAAGAGATATAACCATCAATTGTGAAAAATATCCGGCGTTAGCTGATGATATAGACATTAGACAAGATTTACTTAGATACATTTCACGTAGAATTAAAAAATATTTGTTAGTTAATCTTGATGATGGTGAAGACATTGGGTTTAGTATAAGAAAAAAACATGAAGAAAGTGATAGGTTTAAAAACACAATAAATGAAAGTGTTTCTAATGACCATAAAGAAAATGAATATTCACATCTTGTTAAAAAGGTACCAACAATATACAAAGCATTAAAAAAAGGGACGATTGAGTTAACAATACATGCTTGGGATTACGATACGGTTAAACCCCCTCAATATGAGAAACAAATTAAATTCAATTATGAATTATCTAATTTATATAAAATAAACGTCGACGATTTCTCAAATAATTATCCTGTATCAATTTTAATACCAGAAATAAAAATCTATTGTCCCGAAGAACCTGAATTAGTTAAACAAAGTATTAAACATAGAATATTGGAAAAAGTAAAAATAAAGTTTAATCATTTTAATTTAACTTTATATACCAAACCAACTCAATTCTTTTTAAAAAGTAATGGCACTTGGACTAATCTATAATATAGATATCTTCTTCTCTTGGTGGTGTTAATTCAAATACAATAGGTCTTTTCTTTTCCCATTCTTCAAGTATAGATTGAGCCAAAGATACGATTGCCCTTTCATATGACTCTTGACCATAGATAGGTACAATGATACTCTTATACATATCTAATGTATCTCCGATATGGAGAGAGTCCACTTTTTTCCTAACAGTAATTGTTTCACTGAAATATTTGTACGATAAAGATATTGGTATTTTCATACCACAAATATACTAGTATTAATTAGAATATTCTAATTTTTAGAAATAAATTGTTAACAAATATAACCCAAATTGTTTGGATATTCCACCAAAATATCTTAAATTTGGGTATAAAACAATAATATTATGGCAACAATTAAAAAGGTAGCAAAGAAGGCAGTACCAAAGGTAGTTGAACAACCAAAACAAATCGTTTTAACACAAGATCAATATGATGAATTGGTTAGTTTAAAATGGGAAATTAATTCAGTTTCTCATGAAATTAGAAGTATTGCTACTGATGATGATAAAAATGTAAGAGAAATTGCATTTGATTTAGGAATACTCCAAGTAAGGTTCGATAAATTATATGAAGATTTAGGTAAAATAACCGATAATATCGATCCTGAACCATACGTTTGGGAAGATGATGATGACGATAATAACTAATGTTTAAGTTCAATTTTTTTAGGGGTATCATAAACAAAAGTGCAAGAGTGGTAAGTGTTGCAAATACGTTAAATGAATTGTACAATATTCAACCAAGGTATCCATCAATATCTATTGATCAAATATCATATCCCGAAGAATATGAAGATATTCACCAAAGAAGAACATTTAAATTAGGATGGAGAGCTTGTGAAAGGGGTATGGCGATACATGAAAACCTATACGGTAATCAAGAAAATTTAATATATTCATTACATCAGATATGGGAAAGAGGATGGTTGGAATGTTATCATCATCACCCATCAAGAGTAATTAATGAACAATCTTAAATTATGCGAGACTTTAAATTTTTATCTAAGAACGATACGTTAGATCTTAACGGACAAATATCCCTTGAGGTAATTCGATATTTTAATGATTATGTTAATCGTATAGTTAGATATGAAGTAACAACAACCATTGCAACATATAAGATGGTGGATTATACTTACGGCGATGGTAATATTGTTGCAGGTACAGTGCACGCATATCCATTAGAAGCGCCTAATATAAGAATCACATATTATTTAAGAAATGGTGACATCACGTCATTCACAATAGATATTGATTATTGGAATACTTTAAGTCATCTGGCAAATACAATAAGGTCAATAAGACGAGAAGATTAATATATCAAGAGTGTGATATTGCTTCTTGTTCGTGAATATTCAATAACGGTAACGTAACGAATTGACATAAAGATTCATCACCTAATAACAATAGTTCGTCTAAGCTAAAATCTTGGTTTATTATTTCATTCATAATTTATAAATTGAGCAATTTAAGTTGTAAAATGGTATCAGCAGTTGATATATGAAGAATGCCGATCCCACCGCTTTCTATCCAACCAGCTACGTTATCTGGTCTGTCGTCGATTAATATTGAATTTGGATCGGCGAAATCTTTTTTATGTTTTGCACTTCTTAATAATAAAGGAACACCATACAATTCTCTTTCAACCCATTCATGTTTTCCAACTCTTGAGCTGTCCTCAAATGATGGTGCCGATAGCAATTTAGGTTTATATTGTTTTATATAATCCCACAATTCTTTACCATCAGATTTCCATTTCATTTCAGACCAAAATTTTGTTCCGGCTTTATTAATTGGTGCCCAAAAGGATTTATTATCAACGTGTTGTCCTTCTAAATCAATTCCGGTCAATTCAAAATATGCCCGTTCAAAATCAACGAGGACACCATCCATGTCGCAATATATTTTATACTTCTTCATTATTTACTTCATATGATTTTACAGACGGTAGACCACTATACTCACAATTCAATTCTTCTCTTTGTTTTTTCAATTCATCTTTGATTGCTTCTGAAAAATAAACACCGTCATTTTCCATGTCGGAGATTGTTCTATTGACCGCTTTGTATATAAGATCTTTTTGTTTATACGTCATCTTCTTTGATGCCGTTTCATTGTCAAATAATCTACCAACAAAGTTAATCATATCCGCACGAGGTCCAGTTTCCTTAGACGGTATATAATTTTCTTTTGTTATATTTTTCAATTCTCGGTAAGATGCAATCACAAATACTAAAAATAGGGTTACAACTACCGATGTTAATAATATGATATCCATTATTTTTTTGTTTTAGAGTTGATATAATTTAATAATCCTAATATCGTTGGTGGCCACAAACCAATAAAAATAGCCTTATTGACGTCATTTTGAACTAAGTAATAATACTCACTCACAAAGATGATCACAATGGTCACAACCAATATCAGGATTTCTGATGTCTTAAAGTTTTTTAACATGTCTTTTATTTTATTTTCACAAATATAGGGATAGTTTATTAATATCCCAAAAATATTTTTAAAAAAGGGGAATATTTTGTGTATTAACAAAAATATACTATATTTGTTACATGACTGATGCTCAAAATACGATATCAATATTATCCGCAGTATTCGTACTGATCATTACAATAATGAATTTCTCATCAATACACGACTATAAGGTATATAAAAAGAAATATAATGAGTTGTTCCGTGGCCTATATAAATACGAACCCACACCTGGTCTTCACAATACATATTTTTATTTACACGACTACGACATCAACACTCAGACGCGTAGTCGTACCAATGTTGAAATAATATTCTTTACTGGTGGTGATATAAAACTAACTGATAATGTGTACATACATAAAAGTCAATTATGGATGTCATTTGTTAGTTGGTATTATTATATTAAGTTTCATAAGTTAAAAGATAGTGCGATTAGAGAATATCACATAAGAGAAGCATTTAGAACGGCCGGTCAAAATCGTGAGAGTGTTTTATATGAAAGATATATGAAACAACAGAGATTAGATTTTAAATTTTTTAGAGGATGATAAAACATTTCAAATTTTTTGAAGGAGAGGCAATTAAACGAAGAGTATTCACGGACTATTTGGATGCGTTAGATGATTATCATCTCGGTGGTATTCCATTACCAACAACACATCATTTAGAAGTGCCAGGACCACGACTTAAACCATTTACATTAAATGTGTTTGCGGAGGTGTTAGGTAGAATACCGACATTTTCAATGGCGTTTGAATCATCTGATCTTAATACTTATGAAACACTTCGTGGATCAACAATAGGTACATTAACCAGTGGTGAATTAGGTATTCCATGGTGTTTCACGGAATTACATGTAACAAGAATATCCGATAATTCACATGTATCAATACATTATGATAATGTAGATGAAATGGATAGAAGAGGATTAATATTTGACCCACAAGATGCGGTAACAATCTGTTATAAACCGTAATGATATGATAAAACCATTTAAATTTTTACAGGGTAGACCATCAAGGTTATATCAATATAGTGATAGAACAATTAATCCCGATTTGTATGGTGGAATAAGATTTGCTGAGTTATCAGATAGAGTTCAACAAATAGTGTCGCACCCAAACTACGAACCGGCAAATTATATAGAAGTAAATGGGTCTTTCTATGATAGTGTTGTTATCAATCGTGTAAGAACTAGTATGAGACAACGTATAAATTGGAGAGGTTATGAATGTTGGTTAGCAGAAACTGATGGATACACAAAATTAAAGATTGTAAGTGGTATAAACATTGGTGGAATGTTTCATATCCTTTATTTAACCACTATAAACAATAACACGGAACATCACAGAGTAAGTGTTCCATTGATTAATTTACAAAGAAGAGGATAATATGGCAAAAGCAAGAAAGATTTTATCAAACACCATAAGTGAATTGTTAAAAGAAACACCGTTGGAATCAAGAATTAAAATGTCATGTTGGTTCATGATTAACAATGTTATTCATGAATCAGGTGCAAGAAAAGAAACTGCGTGGGACGAAACAAACCCAAAAGACATTGAAATGATGAAACTATTGGATAATAAAACAACAGAACTAACGGAAACAATATTAAGAAACATTAAAGAATGGGAAGAAGATGGTAAACCAATTTAAATTTCTACAATCAAATGATACAACTGTTCTTGATGAGAATTGGTATCAGAACTATATACCATATGTTCCAAATGATGCACAAACTCATGGATTTTGTGTGGGTGTACATAGAACTCAATTAATATTACATTATGAAGGAGATATGGACATTGAATCAGTTAGAGCAATGATATGGGATTTACAATTTAGATATGCAAATTATGTGTCAATAAATGAACAGATAATTGGATTTATGAGAGATTTTTTAAACGAACATTTAAGTGGAACATCAACAATAAGATTAGCATGATGAAACCTTTTAAACTACTTAACGGATACACATATAGTGATGAGTATACATTACCATTATCACCAGACCCACCATTCAATTTATCTCGTCGTCATTGGAATATATTACCACAAGATTTGAGAGGTGCGACATTACAAGAAATGGATTGTTATATTCGTGGATGGGAATCGGCATGTAATGCTGATTACAATAATCCATATCATGATAGGATAAGAGCTGAGTTATGGAATAGAGGATGGCATGCATGGTGGGAACGTCGTAATAGAACAGGACAAAATTTTAGAAATGTAAATCCCGACCCACCAATAGATGAAACATATCCGGAATTTTATAACACAGATGAATTAATATTCTTTGATGTAACGGAAGTTATGTTTGATCCTATTTGGTCGGAACCATATAGATTTATGTGTTTTAGACATATTGAAGATGGGAACACAATACGAGGAAGTAGAATAACTCCAGAACATCCAATGTGGAATTTTCCTAATATAATTTAAAACAAAATAATATGAAATTTAGAAAAACATTAATAGATAAACGCCTTGAAGAATTATCTGATAAGGTAAGAAGAGGAACCCCAATCTTAATGAGTGAGGCGATCGAAGTGGTGGAATATCAAGAGATGTTAAAGAAGAATAAAGTACCTTTCATAGATAGAATAGTTAATTTCTTTAAAATAAAAAAATAATATGAAAACATTTAACACAATATTAGATATTCTAATAATAGGGTTAGCTGCAATTGAACTTGTTTGGATTCTTGTTTTAATAATTAAAAAGAAATGGTAAAAGATTTTAAATTTTTACGAATAGTAAAAAAACCAAGACAATCGGTTAGTATGATTGAATTAAAGAATCAATTCAATAGAAATCAACGTTTGATTTTTATGTGGAGTGAATATCCCGAATATCCATATGGCAATAATCTAACAGAGTTCAGAGGAAACATTTTGCAGTTTTATAATCTTACAAGAGGAACAACACCAACGATATATGAAATGCAAATAAAAGAAAGTGGTTATTTTGATTCGTGTATTGTTTTCAACATACGTCAAATATTATCCAAATTTATTAGAAGAAAAGCAAAACTAAAAATAATATATAGTTTATGAGTCCACTATATCAAGCATTAACTGTAACCGTGGGAACGTTCGTTCCTATAATATCAATTGTAATAATCGTATCGATGTCGGTCAATTCAAAAAGTTACAAATACTATAGAGTAACTTATTATGCAATAAAGAGTTGTAGTTACGTGATGGTAAGAAATAGTTTTAACCAGCATACATATCAAAGAATTAATGAAACTAATCCATATACTAATGATGAAATAATATTCTTTTTAAGTGGTGGTGAAGTTGAAGATATAAAATTAATATCAAGAGGATCAAATTATATACATAATAAAGGCGGGATAGATTTATATTCAAGATATTGGTTTAGAAAGATATTGAAAGCAAGGGACAAATATAATCATGAACTTTGGGTATCAACAAGACAGGAAGAAATTAGGGAAAATATGCTAGGTGTTTATACACCACAAAGATTATCATTTAAATTTTTGAGAGGATGATAAAAGAATTTAAATTTTTAAACACAAAAAAACAATCAGCGATTCCAACTGGTTATGTTCCTTATATACACATACCAAGAGAGGAATTTCGACCAGGAGAAAGACAATTATCTTTTTGTGAATATCCATTATCACTAAACTTTGATTATGAAAGTTTTGCATTTATATGGGAACCAAGAGATATTATAAATAATCAATACCGAATAGTATCTTGGTCAGGACCAATAAAAGATTTCAAGAGTCATTATGAAAACAGAAGAATGTCACTTGGAAATAACACAGGTGAAGATTGGATACCATGTTATCCAAGAATAAGAAGAATATTTGTTGGGGTTGACTATATTATCAATTACAATACCGAACCAAGATTCACAAACCCAAGATTTTTATTTAATCACGAATTCGTAAGAATTGAATATAAACTATATGAAGATAGATAACTTTAACGGATGTCCCGAAGGTAAATGTTTTCTTTGTTTGATTCACCCAAAATCAGATGCTGGACTTGCGTGTGATGATAAATGTTATTTTGCTAAAGGAGAAGATGGTGAAGTAATTATGGGAAGATATATTAAAAAATATCCCGAACAATGGGAAATATTAAACGATAAAGATGATTAAACAATTCAAATTTTTTAGACCTAACGAAACAAGAATGGATTGGCAACTAACCGGTTTATTAGATGATGCAACAAATGTTCCATTATTGATTGGTGTATTGGACATCACGTACAAATACATTGTGGATAATAATCTAATGGATAACGATAGGGTTAAAAATATGTTGATTATCATTATGACCAAATTATATAGGGACAAATATAATTCTTATAGTGATTATGATATTAGACGTAATATTGATAGGTTGCTGTTCAAACAAATACTGTCACAATAAGAAGATATATACAAGAACTTGAAGCGGGTGCTTGGATGAGTATTGATGTTGAAGCGGAGATAAATAATATTATTTATGAACATTGTAAATGGGAAGAACATGATTATGGATTTTAAATTTTTCAAGGGTGTACCTTCGGCAAAATGGAGATCATATGGTGGATTGATGCACCCCATTGAAACTATTAGCACAGGATACATTAAACTAATAATGAAGCGCTTGGTAACCAACCTATCAATATTACCCGATCAAAATGATGGAAGAACCGTAACTGAATGGTATTTCATATTTGATAATGAATTAAAAAGAAGAAATGATGAGACCATTTAAATTTTTTGACGGGGATTGGCAACAACCACCAATAGACGCACCCGATAGTCCACTATTAGATAATGAACAAGTAATTCGTTATATGAATAATGAACGCTTTGATGTTTATAGGACCATAGCATGGGCAAGAGGTATTCATCTTTTCGCTGATAATTGGATAGAAAGACAATATGAAGGAACAATGGAAAGGTTCTTTAATAATATATTGGAAATACCTGTTATTCAATCTATTGAAGCATTGATACCAAATGGTGCAACATTTACCGAAGATGATAGAGAATATTTAAATTATTTTAATTTTGATGTTCCCGTTAAAATAGTATATTATGAATATGAGACCATTTAAATTTTTTAGAGAAATAGAAGAAGAAAATCCATACATAGGATTAAGATGGGTGGATATTGAAATAGACGGATATATGTTCCGCATTCAAACACATCACTCTTCATATCAAATCAGATCCCGATTGAATTGTGTCAACAGGGGTTACATGAGAATGTGGGACGATGATATGAATAGGGATAGATTACTGGAACTATTAAGAGAAAGATTCGACAATGCGGTAAATGTAATTGGTCATGATGAACTTGTAAGAAATGGAGGTTACATATGAAACCATTTAAATTCTTTCAAAATAATACCATAAGAAAATGGTATTTAAGGAGTGATCACCTCGGTCAATTACAATGGATGTATAGACCGGTGGGTGTAATATTCTATATGGAAAATAGATGGGATGGAAATTTTTATACCGAGGAATTAAAAACAATGACGGTGACAGTTACAAATAGATATATCTATTCCTATGATCACTTTATGCAAATGAATAGGGATAAGATTATATTTGTGTATGAATTCGTGGACAATGCGGATATAAGTAATATGATACATTATAATCAAAATAACTTTGATGAAATGCCAAGACATCGAGGATTAATATTCAGAGGAGTAATAAGAGACAATGAGACCATTTAAATTTTTTACAGAAAACAAAATCAACATTGAAGATGACCCACTCTATCGTCTAAATGTATATGAGAATATGGTATTGGGTGTAATAAGTTATTGTTATAGAATGCATTTAATACCGGTTGGATATCAACGTCAATTCGCAGAAAATGGTTTTAGTAGACATTTGGTAATAACTGATTTAATAAGTCATGATTATTTTGAGTGTAGACATGTAAGAATAAAATATGATTTATATGATGTAAATGGTTTAGAACATTACACATTTCATCTTGCTGAGAATGTATTTAACGAAGTAATGCAAAGATATGAAAACCTTTAAATTTCTAACAAACCCTTTTAATACAGAAGATTATGACATAGAACATTTTAGATTCTTGGGTGTCACACCTTTGTTTAGCGATGATAATGGTAGGGATGCAAGAAAAATGATATATGTGTTTACTGATGGAACAATTGTTCCTGCACAAACAATTCACGAAGATCACGATGCATATCGTAGAGCAGACATATACGATGTAAGAGGTAATCAAGTATTTCTATTACCAAGACGAGAAGCGGAATACATAAACATAACATTAACATTCACACCAAATGAAAACCTTTAAGTTCCTAACAGAAACTAAACCAACTGAATATAATGGTGAATGGTCACAAACGGCAATTACATTTGTTCGTAGTTATGTTTCAAGAAGATACCCAAGTGGGCAAAGATATATAACTGAAGATGCTGAATATGTTATTGCCGATACAACATATCAACGAGGTGAATTGGTCGGTGCAATTGTTAAAGTATATCCAACAAGAGATACTAATATGACTGTAACCTATTGGGTATCAATGGGTAGAGTTACACCATTCATAACAGATCATAGTATAGTATATCGTGCTTAAAATTAAAAAATCAGTATAAATACTGATGTTTTATTCGAAAAAGTTGTATATTTTTGTGATATAAAAACAAATATTATGAAACTAAAAGAATTTATCGAGAACTTCAGTCATAACAATATCGTTAGACTAATGTACAAAGACAAAGGTGGACATAGATGTGTATTGGATTTTTGGGATGATGTGTCGATGGACCACGAAATACTAAATGGTAAAGGTAAAAACCGCCATTACATAGATAATGAAGTGTTGGGTTTAACCGGAATCTATTTCCAACCGGGAGAAACCCGATATCGTGAAGCTATTAACATTGTTATTGAGGAGTTAGAGAATCAACCAATGATTGAGGAAGTGAAAAATGAAATTGAATCTTATTATGATGCTGTTGATGATTATGATTCGGCACAATACCCACCCACTAAAATAATTGGTCACACTTTTAATTAAAACAAATAATATGAGTAATAATTTTATCCCATATGAAGAAGCATTAGAACTTAAAGAATTAGGTTTTGATGAAGAATGTTTTGGCTGTTATGAATTAACTGAAGTTAGGGACTATAAAAAAGGTCTTGAGATTAGAAATGAAATTGTATTAAATACTCTTAATGGGTATAGAAAGTATGATGTTGAAAGTCAAACACCAGCAGCACTCTACCAACAAGCATTTAAGTTTTTAAGAGAGAAACTTATGACCAAAATTGTTGTGAGCGAGAGAGGAGATTATATAGAAGGTAATTTCACTTTACTACCGTTAATATTTTTAAATAAGTATGAAATTAGGGTAATTGCCGAATCTGTATCTTACTATATAGATAATACAATTGGTAGGAATATTCCTTTCTATAAAGAACCTTTACATAGATTTACAGAAAGTGCACCAACTTATGATGATGCACAACTTGCGTGTCTTAAAAGAATGATTCAAATTGTTAAAAACAAATAATATGAAATCTAAAACATTTAGAAAAACAATTATAGATAAACGTTTAGAAGAATTATCTAATAAGGTAAGAAGAGGTATTCCAATAAATATGAATGAGGCATTGGAGGTTGTTGAATATCAAGAAATGTT
>Ga0247723_1000729_pt1 | contig 21283 bp, 18 predicted proteins | sample MSEWelMarce5H_FC_FD_189079 | JGI IMG/M metagenome (GOLD analysis project Ga0247723, IMG submission 189079) | Subsurface sediment microbial communities from gas well in West Virginia, United States - MSEEL Well Study Marcellus 5H_FC | ecosystem: Environmental > Terrestrial > Deep subsurface >... | reverse complement strand
CCCGGTCGTCCACTTAAAAAGTGAGGTGAATCATGGATAAATCAGAACTCAGAAAAGCATGGAGACATGTTATTGAACATGACGGTGGACACTGCCCAGTGTGTGATCGCTGGGGTAAGGTCTATCCACGTAGTATTAATAAATCAATGGCCAAGTCTTTGATCTGGCTGTGTAGTTCTAACAGTGATGACGAAGGCTGGGTTAACGTCCCTGTTACCGGCCCTCAATGGGTTGTTAGAACCAATCAACTTCCAACACTTCGGTGGTGGGATCTTGTAGAACGTAGAGCCAATAAAGAGGATGAGAAAAAGAAACACTCTGGATATTGGCGAGCTACTCAAAGAGGTGTGGATTTTGTGTTGAAACAAACCAAAGTTCCAAAGACAGTATTTACATACAAAGGTGAGGTCGAAGGAGTAAGTATTGAGACAGTCGCTATTGAGGACTGCTTCAAAGAATTCTTTGACTACCAAGATGTAATGAGAACATATTTTAAAAAAGGTAATTAAATGTCAGTCCATAAAAAACTAATGCAAGCGAGGGTCAAGCTTCAATCTATAGAGATGAAGAAGTCTGGCCTCAATAAGTTTGCAGGCTATTCATACTTTGAGTTGGGTGACTTCATCCCTCATGTTCAGACCATCTTCAACGACCTTGGCCTGTGCGGTGTCGTGACGTTTAGCACCGAGTATGCCCAACTCTGCATCACTGATGTAGATGACGGCACAGTCATTGTGATTACTAGCCCAATGGCCGAGGCCAACCTCAAAGGTGCACACCCCATACAAAATTTGGGCGCAGTTTTGAGCTACCAACGGAGGTACCTCTGGATGGCCGCTTTGGAGCTAGTCGAGGGGGATCCCATAGATTCAGCGCCCCCTGTAGAAGCGCCAAAGCCAGAACCAAAACCAGAGCCAGTTAAGAAGACACCAGTTCCTTTGAAGATGGAAGGCCGTGACGATAAGTCTTGGCACCTCACCGTGGATAAGGAACCCGGAGAGTCAAGCATTTCTTGGGTCACAGCAGTAGTAGACATCACCAACATGGGACTCAAAGAAACCCATAACGAAGCAGAAGTGATGAAGCTGTTCACCAACAACAGAATTATCTTTGATCGTCTGAAGTTAGAAGACGTTGATAGATATACCGCGCTCATGGGCGCATTCAAAACCCGTAAAGAAGAACTGAAAGGATAATCATGGCTACGAAATACCCAAACTCAGGCATGCTCGGCAAAGCTAAGCAGCCTAAGATCAACCCCAACTCACCAGACTACACTGGAAGTATTGATGTTGACATCTCTCTCATCAAAGAGATGTTGGAAGATGCCCGTCAAGAGGGCGCTGACTCTATCAACATGAAGCTTGGTGCTTGGATCAAAGAAGGACAGTACGGAAAGTTCTTCAGCATCAAAGTTAATAACTACAAGAAGCCTGCTACTGCTGCACCACAGCGTCAGATTCCTGAAGACGACAGTGATATCCCATTCTAATGGTATACTTGGTATATTCCTTTTTGGAGAATACCATGCTTACATGCAAACACTGCAACACAGAAAAGTTTGACTCAGATTTTTATGACTCCAGCAAAAGTAAATGCAAAGAATGTATTAAATCTGCTGTCAGACTTCATCGAGACAAGAACATTGACAAGATTCGTGAGTACGACAAAAAACGAAGTAATGAACCACATCGTTTAGAGGCTCGCAAAGATTATCAAAAAACGGAGGCTGGAAAACTAGCAAAGAAAAGAGCGATAGCTGCATATAACAAAAGGTATCCAATGAAGTATGCAACACACATCATTACCCGTAACGCAGTACGTGATGGCAAGCTCTTTCCGGCAACAAGTTGTTCAGTCTGTAACTCAACCGAAAAAATTGAAGGACATCATGACGATTACACAAAACCGATGGATGTACGTTGGCTATGCGAGAAGTGTCACAAAGAGTGGCACAGACATAACAAACCAATTTATGAATAAATAAGGAGACATAAATGATTGAAGTTGAACGAGACCCTTGGGCACATCGCTCAGAGAACATGAGTTGCAAAACCTGCATGTGGTTTGTTGAAAAACAACGCACGATTATTCACAACCCAGAAACCGTGCCAGACAAAATTGTTGGTCGTTGCCGGAAACACGCTCCAACTATGGGCGGCTATCCAGCGGTGTACATGACTGACTGGTGCGGAGATCATAAGCTAGACGAAAACAAGGTATGAAAACGAGCCAGTTTGAAAGCGTCAAGGTAGCTCTCAAGCAAGACAAGACTGGGTTTGTATTGACACTCTCAATACACCCAGACGACTTGCCCGAAGAAATCCTGCGCGATTTTGTTGGTGCTCGCTACCAAGTAGTTATGGTGCGACTTAATAACGAAGAACGTCCAATGAATAGAGATCAGGAACACTCTAACGATGGCGTTCGTACTGCTGGGATGCTCTGTAGAGATGCCCAGTTTCACAAGTTCTTATACGACGGTGGCCACATCTTTATCTCTAACGAGGAAGAAGCAACCAACTGGATGAAAGAGTACTTGGACATTAATTCAAGAACAGAAATAAAAGACAGTGCCCGTGCTCAAGAAAAGCTACGTGGCATAACACAGGAGTTTTCAGCATGGAAGATAACCGTTTAGTACCTTACTCAGTACATCTTAAACGTGAGGTATACGACAAACTAAAGCTAGCCGCTGGTCAGCGCAAGGCTTCCGCCCTCGTGCGTGATGCTATTACGATGATTGTCGAAGGCGATGACGAGTTCAATGGTGGATACAACAAAGGTATCCGTGACGCGATCTCTGTTATCAGTGAAGACGAACTTGCTATGAGCCTTGCGTACAACGGTGACACTGTTGCCGATCTGTTGGCCGAGAAACTTTTAGAAATGATTGTTTCTCAGAACACAAAGAGTAAATCAAATGGCAAGAAAAAAACCTGAAGGTGTGAAGAGTCTTGTTCAGCTAGAGCCTATCTCTCTGGACAAGATTAATATGCTTGACTTCTTCGCAGCCTTTGTCCTTATGGGCTTGGCAGGCGGAGATGACATGCAAGAGAACGCTCGCATGGCTTACGACCAAGCCGAGGAAATGATGCTTGAAAGGATGGAAAGATGACTGAAATATATGGTGGAAAGATGGCCTTCCCTATACACAACACTGGCCACGGCGCACCTTTTGATGAGGGCATGACCTTGCGTGATTACTTTGCGGCAAATGCTATGACGGGCTTATTGACTGCGGAAATCGTTGGCGAATATAGCAATGAACACGTTGCCGAGATTGCATTTCGGATAGCAGACGCAATGATGAAACACAGGGACTCAGGTGAATAACAAACTCACCTCCAAGCACAGGCTTCACATAGGCAGAGTTAAGGAACTACCTTGCTCTGTCTGTGATGAGCCCGGCCCTTCTGATGCTCACCACATCAAACAAAGCTGTCAGTACACAGTAGTAGCCTTATGCAAATCCTGTCACCAAGGCCCGATGATGGGCTGGCACGGGCAAAAGCGCATGTGGGCAATCAAGAAAATGGATATGGACGACGCTCTAAATGTAACGATAGAGCGCCTTCTCGATTCGCAGAAATGATAAATCATTTCTACTTGTAGGACTTCCTCATGTCCTCAGCTTGCTTGGCCAGCATAGAGATCAACTCTTTCATGCGGTCAATCTCCTCACGCTTGGTCGCTCCGTCCATAGACTTGTCGTTTGTGACGATAGAGATCTGCTTACGGATGTTGGCCATCTGCTTAGAGGTATGGGTGTACAGCTTTTGAAGAGCAATCTTGTCGCCCTTTTCTTCCATAATCTGTTCAACTTTATCCATCTCACCAATCTCAGCGTAATGACGCATGTCAGCAAAGGCTTGTTGAATCTGCTTATTGCTTTCATAAAACGCAGTCGTGTACTGAGACATGTTAGACGGCAAGCTCTTGACAAATCCAAGGCTGGCCTTATCCATCCACTGAGTATCTGGGTACGCACCCTCTTTAAACGGCATGACAGCATACATAGAGGTAGAAGCAACTGTTCCGCCCAGCCAGCCGAAGTAGCCCTTAATAGCATAGTCCACCTGCACTGGGCTTAACTCTGCTTTTTCTGGCAAAGCTATGTTCAATACAGGAGCCAAGGCCATAGCCAAGGGGCTTGTGGTGTCAGCTTTACGCTCAGCTTTAGACAAGGCTTCCATACCGGCAGTCTCGATAGGAGCACCAGTAAAGCTATCTTTGTTGGAGTACAAATCAACCACAGGCTTGATGATCTGCGGCAGCGGGTTCATCGCAAAGGTGTCCCACATCATGCGGCTAAGAGCATTTGTGAACTGCTTACCTTCTGAGTCGGCATCAAAGATCTGCTCGGCTGTGCGCTCGGCAATAGTTCCAAGGGCACCAATCTCAAACGGCTTAGGAATACGAAGAGCCGCTTCCATTCCGGGCAGACGGATCCACCAGAAGTTATCTCTATCCCAGTCACTGCGCTTCTGAAACTCTTCGTCGTCTTTGAATGCACCGTACAGGGCAAGCGAAGCAAGGCAGACTGCACTCGTAATGATAGAGAAAGCCTGAGCCTTCTTTTTATCGTCAAGGTCAATCTCTTTACCAGTCAGTGAGTTATAAAACACACGGCTCGTAGGAAGAATGCCATCACGACCAAGCTTGTACAAGCCTTGGATACGGGCATTCATAAACGGTACAACCTGAGTCAAGTAACGGAATGCACCAAACGATCCTTGCATAGAGAAGTCCATCAAGTCACGGGCTTGGAAAGAAGCTTCTAAGTGAGAGAAACCTTTCTCGCGCAACTGGTTGTACAGTGCCATTCGGTTAGCAGCTTCAGACTTGTTACCTAGTTCCTCATACTTCTCAAAGAGCTTAGCCAAACCATCTTTAATTTTGCTTGGTGTGTCTAGGATGTCAGAATCTTTTACACCTTTAGCAATCAACCTTTTAATCAGTTTAGATTGATTGCCCTCATAGGCTGTACCAAAGTTAAAGATAGCACCACCAGCCAGAGCAGAGATGTGTGCAGGATTGTTCTTGTCAGTATCCATCCATCCTTGAACAACGTTGGCAAAAGGATTCTTCTTCAAGTCGGACACAGCCATAGCTTGAACAGAGTCACGGAACAAGTTGTTTACCTTGAACGCAGGAGACATCGTAACGCCGTACTGCAACAAGTTTTTAAAGTCACGAGAGACATCAAGGAACTTAGACTGTGGGCCTAAGTAACCGATAGATGTAATGGACTCAAGCAAAAGAGGATCTAAGATCTTAAAGTACTGGTTTTTACCATTAACTTTAATCACAACTGTATCTTTACCCGGCTCAGACGCAGGTTCTACTGCACCCAACTCAGCCGCATCTTTAATCGTTGTAACGGCGGCTTGGTTCTTCATTGACGCAGACAGGATGTGACTCCAGTTACGCAGAGTGTTCTCCATCAAGTCACCGAACGGACGATCACCACCACCCTCTAAAGCTTTAGAGAAGTTCTGGCGGGTCAATCCGGCAGGAGTCTGTCCACCTCTAACGTCCTCTTCCATTTGACGATAGAAAGGAATGTAGTACATGTCACCAGCAAAGTTGTCGTAGCTCGCCTGATCTATAAGACCTTGATCCAAGGCAACATCAAGCACCGACTTGTTGATTCCATTCATGTCTTTAAGAACAGAGTTGTACAGATCAAGTCTTGACTTGCCGTCAATTGTTCCCTCAGCTAACTTGGCACGATTTGCAACTAAGTAATCCATATTTTCGCTACGTGAACGCTTCTCAATAGGAAGTCTAGCTTCACGGTTCAGCGCAACCCACATCTGATAGCGGTCAACCTCATTACCCAAAGGCTTCAAAGATTCAATCAGACCTTTTGTGTTTGGCTTGATGTTTAAAGCACCGCCGTCATTAAAGACATGGCCGTTAAATAAAATACCTTCAAGTGCCCCGTCAACACTCTTAGACAGGCGGGCTTGCATGTAGCCAACAGGCGAGTAGTCCTTGATCGTGCGGTACTGGTCAGCAATACCCTGAGCCAGACGCTGCCAGAAACGATCCTGCATGTCAGTGATCTTCTCAACAATCGTTCTGCTCTGTGGCTTGAATACATTGTTAGAAGCAGTAACAAACTGAGATGGCAGGCCGGGAAGATTCTCAGCAGTCAAAGGCTTGTTCTTCTGCAAGGCAGTAGAAACCTTTTGTTTTACTTCAGCAACAGACTTAGGCATCTTCATCTGGTCAATCTCTGGACTTTCAAGACTGAACTCGCCAGTGTTTCCGGTAGCAGATTTAATCTGTATAGGATCAAAAGCAGCGTAGGTGTTGTAGTCACCTTCCTTTACTTTGATACCGTCATAGCCAGCTTTCTGTGCAGCTTCAACAAACTGAGGACTGCTTACTACGTTATAAGCTTTTGCGTCTTTTGGAAGATATAGAGTGGGGATGTCAACACCTAGTTGTTTAGCTAGAGCATAAGCAGCCTTAGCATCATCATTCATATCAAAGTTTGTGATCGTCAATGGCTTTTTAATAGACAGATAGACAGGGTACATCGTACCTTCTGCACCGGCATAACCGCTGGCAGTGTATGGCTCCTCAGCAAACCAGTTAGGGAAGCCAGCAAACTGACGAATAGCTTCACCTTCTTTATCACCGTACTCATCAAACGCTTTAGTGCCATGATAAACAACTAAAGGATTGCCGTTCTCATCAACAACTTTACTGTTACCAAACCACTTTTGGAATTTAGGATTCTGTGAGTAATCCACCTCACCCTTGTCAGTCTTAACACCTTTAGGTTGTTTAGTCTGAGCCAGCTTGTCTACCAAGTTCATAACTTCGGTAAGAGCATTGACATTTTGAATGCCAAGCAGGTCAGCTACCATGCGAGTAAAAGCTGTCCACGCACTGCGACGGCCTCCATAGGAAATCTGCATTAGTTCATACTGGAACTCAGGGTTAGTCATTGCCTCAGCAGTGAACTCACGCTCGTTAGTCAGGCCGTAGAAGTCTTTACCTTGACGGCGCAGTTCTTTCTTAACGTGCTTGTATAGCTTTTCAATCTGTTCAGCAATAGGCTTTTGACGCTCAGTAGGATAACGCTGTGCCTTAGAGATTAAACCGTGTAATGTCTCGTGTGCATTGGTGTGCTCATCGCCCGCATAAGCTTTAGCCATTTGGATAGAGTCATCAGCGTAGCGGTACACGCCAGCCACACCAGCACCTACGTTACCCGGCTTCTTTAGCTTAATCTTTGTAGCTACGCCACGACCCAACTCACCAATCCGACGGATAGCTGGGTTCTTACTCTTAGCCAAAGTTTCAGCTAACTGTGCAAAGTTTCCTTGTTCGTTAGCCGCACGAACCTCTGGATTGTTTGATGCAATAGGCATCCTTGCTTTGAATTCAGCAAGGTTCTTAGGCATCTCAGTGCTTGGAGTAGGTGGCTCAATCTCAACAGGAGGAGGTTCAACAGGAGGCGGCTCAATCACAGGAGGTCTACCTGAAGTACCGGGAGTAGGAGGCTCCATCTCACCATATACCTGAGTAGCAGGCTTAGTAACAGGAGGACGCTCTGGGCCTTCTGGTGTGGGTGTTAACGTAGCACTTACGGGTAATGTGCGATCACCGCGAGGCTTGCCCATAGGAGCGGCAATAAACCAAGGCTCTCCGTTACCTTGATAGTTCAAAGGCAAAGGCATTCCTGCTTTTTTCTCTGCTTCAATAGCAGCTTCTACATCTTCACGGGTAACAATGCCAGCTTCAAAGTCTTTAACTAGACGCATAGATGCAGGCGTATTTGTACGACGAGCAATCTCCATGTAGGCATTGACAGGATCAATAACAACTGGAGACTCAGGCTTGTTAATAGCTGTCTCTGGTAAGTTCTTAGTAAACTTAACTGGAACGTCCAAAGACTGAATAGCAAATCTACCTTCAGCCGTAGGGTGAGGAACAATAGTCAGGCTATTAGGATCACCACCTTGGTTTTGAAGCATGTTCTTCATAACCAATAGACGGTTCTTTGCAGCACGTTCTTCAAGGGGACGGTTGTCCACAATCTTAGGAACAGGTGTTTCTTCTGCAACCACTTGCTCAGGCTGTACACCGGGAGTCTTAGACGACGCACCAGTAGGCAGACCTGCCTCTAAACGCAGACGGTCAATCTCAGCTTGCTTAGCTTCCAACTCTGCAAGAGGTGTAGCTTGAGGCATCTGTTCATTCAAGCTAGGCTGTGTCGCAGGAGGTGCAGCCGCACGAGCAGCCTTCTCTTGTGGTGACTCAGGTAATGCAGTAGAAATAGCTTGGGACTCAGCATCAACTTTCTGCTGAAGCATATTGATACGCTGACGATTAGCTTCTTCAGCAGACAGCATTGGTTGCTGTTCTTGCTGTGGTTGTGCAACACCAGTGATCTCTTCAATCCTAGTAAGAATTTCAGGTGGTAACTTTGTTACATCAAACGGAGTTGTTTCTGGTGTAGCTTGAGCAACTTCAGGAGTAGCAGGACGGCGAGCCAAACCAGCCGCACCACCCAAACCTACACCACCGATAGTGGCCATAGCCGCAGCTTCACCTAGACCTTCAGTCAGACTCTGCTCAGGTTTGACCTGTTGCATAGCCAAGTTAGAAACAAACTTGCCACCAACTTCTTCAGGTATCTCACCAAGTGTTTCACCAGCAGCAGTACTACCAGCCGTTCTAAGACGGCCACCAAGACCAGCGGCTCCCTTTCCGGGAACACCTGCCAGTACTTCCTCAAGCTGACGAGCGCCGGGTAGACGCTGAGCCAGTAAAGAAATAGTACCTGCGGCGGCACCAGCTTGACGGGCTAAAGTCAAAGCACCCTGAGCGGCTTCATTATCAGAAGCACCCTTACTCTTAAGTTCTCTATAGATGTTCTCGTATGCGCCAGCACCTACGTCAGCACCCTGCTGTACACCACCAGCACCGACCGCGCCAGAGACAGCAGCTTTACCAACCGCAGCCTCACCTGCACCAAGACCCCTAGCCGCCATACCGACACCACGAGCCGCACCAAATGGCACTAACAACTGAGGAGCTTGCTCTGCAATAAAAGATAACAACAATGCAGGATCTTTAACAGTCTCACCAAGTGCGGTACCGAATGCTTGGAACTGACCTTCCTTAGCAGACTCAGCAACTTTCCTCGACCGCTCAGCCTCACGAGCTTTAAGACCAGCAGACTTCATCTCCTCGCCAAACTTAGAGATTTCCTCGCCAGCACCTAAAGCACCAGTCTTAGAGAAGTCTCCAGTAGCCAAACCATAAAGCTGGCCGGGCAGTTGAACTAAAGATCCAATACCACCAACAACACCAGCACCAATATCTTTGACAGCTTCCCCGTATGTTCTTTCCGTAGAAGGAGCTACAGGTTTAGGAGCGGGAGCAGTCCTAAGAGAACGGTATGCAGAGGCAACCGTATCAAAGTCAGGTGTCCCCTTTTTATCTTGGTTCTGTACTAACCACTGTGCATACTGTTCTGCTGTTGCCATTACTTCACTCCAACAATTGCATCTGCCGCACTAAGTAAATCACTTTTAGGCGCGTTCTTGCTACCTGATTGTTGCATTTGTTGGTCAATAAGAGTCTTACGGATGGTGAAGTCATCAGGTATAGGCTGCTTAGCATCTTTGGCAGCTTTTCTCTGACTTTGCATATAGCCGGGATTATTCTTTAGGAAATTATCCACATCATCCGCAGCTTGGCTGTAGGTAAGCTGACCTTTTGCAGCAACTCCAAGAGTCTTAGCCTCACGCATAGCATCCAATCTAGGTATGCCAGCTTTAACAGCCTCTGCAACAAACTGTTCTTCAAAGGAAGCACGTTGAGCTTGAGGGATATTTTTAAGTTGTTTCTCGTATTTGAAACGAATATCTGCCAACTCTTTCTCATTACGCAGACGCATAATTTCACGGTTGTCAGCACTCTCAATCTGAGCACCTTGGCCAAGCAACAGATTCTGATCTTTAGCAGCGTTCTGTTTAAACTCAGCAGCTTTAATTTTGTGATCGTAAGCGGCTTTGAAATCACCCTTTGCCTCAGCAATACGGGCATTCGTAAGTTCATTTTCCATCTTGGTGAGGTTGAAGTTGCGCTCATTGACTAAGTTCTGCTGAGCCATCTCACGAGTACGAGCGCCTTCCATAGATGATAGGAAAGACTTACCAGCACCAGTACCTAAACCAGCTAATCCACGGCCACGGATACCACGGGTAGACTCACCACCTTCAATCAAACCCTGCCACAAAGAAGCACGAGCACGTTCCTGCTCCGCCTTATCAAATGCAGCTTGCTGTTTATCGTAGCCTTGACGCAGACCTGCAATGCCTTCTTCAATCTTCTTACCCGGTTGCATAGTCAAGAAAGGATTCTTGGCGGCAGCAGCAGCACGTTCAGTTTCGTAGTCAGGCAATGCTGGCGCAGTTTCAGCAATCCTTGTTTTGAGCATGTCAAGCAAAGGAGATGCTGGTGCCGCTTGTTGCGGTGCAGCAGGCGGTGGTGGTGCAGCAGGTGCAGCAGGTGCATTCTGTTGCGTCACTTGTGGAGGCATAACATTAGCTATACCGCCGGGTGGTACGTTCCTAGGAGGAGGTGGAAGTGTTCCAAGTGTTTCAGCGGGAGGAGTTCTACCAACTAAACGTGGATCATTCTGCATTGCCGGACGTTCAGAAGTTTCATTCACTATCGCCATGTTCTTTGCACGATCAGCTTCTAATCTCTTTTGGCGTTCAGCCCGCGCACGATATTCAATTTCAGTCTGAAGATCTTGCATTGCTCTATCTTCATCCTCAACCAATTGCTTACCTTCTTTATTGGCAAACGCAACAATACCGCCAGAGCCAAAGTTCATCTCTCCGGTTGGCAACGTTGCCACTCCAGAGTCCTCTGGCATGGCTTGCATCTGCGGCTCAGGTACACCGGGCGGAACAGGCATCTGAGCTTGAGCACCTTGCTGTGCCATCTGCTGAGCCATCTGTCTTTGCTTAGCTGCCTGCATCTGCATGGTAGACATCTGCTGTTCAATGTTGTCTTTAACCGTACCAGTAGGAGCTTGAGCAGATCTTTGTTCCATCTGTTTGCGGCGGTTAAGTTCACCTAAAGCCAAGTAAGGAGGAACTTCAGGGTTCATTCCATTTGCATAGGACATGATTGCCTGAGTAGGCATATCCTTTAGACGCTCTTGTATTTGAACGAGATTCATGTCTTATCCTTATTCGATAACTTTAAGTTTCTTAAGCAAGTCGTATGTAGATCCTAGTGTACCCACTGTAGACTGCAAAGAACCCAAACCTGTCTGCGAAGCAGGGCTAGTAGAAACTGTAGAAATTGGCAGACCCTGAAGCATTGACTGCTGAAACTGCAACATCTTTTGTGGGTAGTCACGCTGAGCCAAGAACTCGTTGTAGTCAGCAGTAATACCTTCTTGCTCAATACCGCGCTGAGCAGCACCAGCCTGACCCATGATGTCAGCCAGTGTCTTAGCTTGACCCTGCTCAGTATTAAACTGACCCATAGCTTTATCGTAAGCATTAGAGTACCCAGTACCGATAGCTTGGTTCTGTTGTTGTAACAAATTGCGGTTAGCTTCAGATTCCATAATAGCCTGACGGCCACCACCATAACCACCAGCTTGGGTCATCTTAGTTAAACCGGGCTGAAGATTAATTTGTGACTGGCGGCGCAGTTCTTCCAACTGAGGCTGAAGGACTGACTGCAAGTATGGGTTCATATACTGAGAAGCCATACCTAGCGGGGGAGTAGTAGTACCAGTACCTCCTCCCATACCACCTAAACCAGCAATGCCACCGCCCATAGGAGCGCCAGCACCAGTGCCAATAGCGCCGGGAGCATAAGCGCCGGGAGTCATAGCCGGTGGTGTGTAAGCACCAGTAGAACTAAATGTCTGACCAAGCTGACTAGGGAAGTTTAAGTTACCCAATCCTTGGAATACTTTATTTTGTAGTCCAGACTCACCAGCCGTCATTGGGCCTTGGTAAACAGCGTAGGGTTGCTCGGATATAGCCTGAGCTTTTCCAAGCATCTCCGTTACATACGGGCCTGCGTACTCGGATAGGGTTGACTGAGAAGAAGTACCGGGTGCTGGTGTAGTAGCCATGTTATTCCTTAAGCGGGAAGATGTTTATCAGCTTTAGTATTAGCTGCAATGTTTTTTGCCTTGGATCGTGCCTTCTTAATGCGATCCATCATGGCATAGAGTTTACGTGCTCCCGCCTCTGTCGAGCCATTACCAAGTTCAGAAACGATACGAGCAGGTATAACAAACTCACCGTCAGCAAGACGCGCGGGTTGCTTGCCACCAATGGTTGCAGGGATGTCATCAGACACACCATCACCGGGGCCACGGAGTAATTGTCCACCATCTGAGTATCCTCCCAAACTAGCTATACCGCTGTGCATCATTCCACCGCCAGCCGCTATGACTGTAGGTTGAGTTGTTGGCTCAGTTGCTACTGTAGTTGGAACAGTTGTAGGCGCAGTTGTGGGTTGAACAACTGGAGGAACAGGTTTATAAGTTGTTGGACTAAAGTAAGTTATGCCACCAGAGCCGGGACGACGATATGCGTAGTCCATATCTCTTGCACCTGTAATAGGGCCGCGAGCAGGGTGAGTGGTCTCATCATATTTACCATACATACCACCAAGCAATCCTTGATTTGGGCCAAGTGCTTTACTGTAAGCTTCCTGAACTCCACTTACCGGAACATCAAAAACTTTAGCTACACGTTCTGGGCTAATTCCATATTTGTACATAGTCCTAGCTGCCCGGTCAGGCGTAAAACCTTCTTGACCAAGAATACTTTTGATGCCCTCATCCGTAACCCTTGCTTGATTTTTTTCAGATAAAGGTACCACTGGTAGAGCATATTGAGTACGTTCTGCTGTGTATCTAGGTATACCACCTTGGTATCCGGCATAACCACTACTTCCGCCGCCGCCCATTAGTTGTTGAGCTAGACCAGCGGCTCCTGCAATACCCATTACACTTCCAATTCCACCTTTTGTAAACAAGTCGGCTAATGATCCTGTGTTAGTTTTGGTGTCGTAAGTAAGTCCCTGTGGAGAAGTCCATACTCCATCCTTAAATGTGTAACCGGCCATTGAATCAATGTTAGTGCCAGATGTGTTATCCAACTGGCTGTAACCGGCAACTGATCCTGTATCTAGACCCGTTGGATCTGTACCCCCAAGATCAACATATTCACCAGTAATTTCGTTGTAATAACCAGCCATCTTAGGCTCCCTTCACAATATTGAGTAAGTCGTCAAACGACATTGATTCACTAGATTGTCCCAAGACTAAATCAAGTGCGTCATTGGTGTTATTTTCCTTGTTTTTCTTCTCTTCGGCAATCTCTTCCATAAGTTCTCCCTCTGCTCCCGCTTTGGTCACACTGAGAGGACGGTATTCTTCTTCCTCAATCTCACCTTTTTTGTCTAACTTTTGTTTCTTAGAACTAAAGTCTTTGCCGTAATAGAAGACATTTGCCAGCGCAGGGATACCAAAAGCCGCAGCAATATTCTGAGCCTGCGGCATTGTGTAACCACTAACCGTACTTGCAACTGTTGGGTTTACTGTTGGTAATTTAACAGTTGGCGTAGGCGTTGCTGTAGCAGTTGGTGTCTGGGTAACTGTTACCGTTGGTGTAGGCGTTTGAGTAACTGTCGATGTTGGCGTAGGAGTCTGAGTAACAGTCGCTGTAGGAGTTGGAGTCTGAGTAACTGTTACCGTAGGCGTAGGCGTTGTAGTTGTCTGTGTAGCAGTTGTTGGTTCAACAGTAGTTTGTGTGGCTGTCGTTGGTGTAGTTGTTGTCTGGGTCGCAGTAGTTGGAGTTGTTGTTGTCTGCGTAGCTGTGGTTGGCGTAGTCGTAGTTTGAGTACCAGTCGTTGGAGTGGTAGTAGTCTGCGTTGCAGTTGTAGGAGTAGTTGTAGTCTGCGTGGCAGTCGTTGGTTTTGTAGTTGTTTGCGTGGCCGTCGTCGGGGTTGTCGTAGTCTGAGTAGCGGTAGTTGGCTTAGTAGTAGTCTGCGTAGCCGTAGTTGGTTTTGTAGTTGTTTGAGTTGAAGTCGTCGGCTCAACAGTTGTTTGCGTTGCTGTCGTTGGTTTAGTTGTAGTTTCAGTAGTAGGAGTAACTTTAGTAGTAACTTCAGTAGTAGGCGTAGTTTCTGTAGTAATAACAGTAGTAGGCTTAGTAGTTGTTTTTGTAGTGGGTTGAGTTGTAACTTCTGTAGTAATAAACGTAGTCGGTGATGTTGTGGCTTTTGTAGTCACAGTCGGTGATGAGGTAGCTTCTGTAGTTACAGTTGGCGATGTTGTTGGACTTACTGTAACCGTAGGCTGTGTTGTAGTAGAAGTTGTAGCTTGAACAGTAGGCTGAGTAGTAACTCTATTACTTCCAATAATATTAACTAAATCACCATAAGTAATTGGCTGACCTTCAGAATCTCTAGCAACAACAGTATCATTAGAAGGTTTCTGAGTGATAATATTATCGTCTGCACCGCCACCAGCACTTTGTAATAAACGAATATCTGTACTCGTCATTGTTTCTAAATCAGCAGGCGTAAATGATTCATCCTCACCAAACAATGATGGGTATATTCTTAATAGATTAGCCGCAGTATCTACATTTACTCCAAGCATTGAAGCTAAACGACTGGCATCAGGCTGCGCTACTTGAGTCGTTGGGTTAATTGACTGCCAAGGCTGAACAACTTCAGTTGTATCTGTGTAATCACCGGGCTGGACTACATAAGTAGTTGGTGCTGTAGATACTTGTGTAGTAGGATTTGCTGTTGTTGTTGTTGGTTTAAGCGTTCCTGTTGTTGTTGGGGTAACAGTTCTATTTACCAGATCACTAATAGTATCTAAAGGAATTTGATTTACAAGACCAGTATCAGTTGTAGTTACAGTAGATTGAATCTTAGGCGGTACTAGTTGATTACCAGCAATAAACGATGTTAAACCAGCAGCAGTAAGTACACCAGACGCTATGAGTGCATCACGCACAGCAGATGTAGTAGATGCCGCCTGTCTTAATGCCTCTTGACCAGCAGGAGTGCTTGCAACACGTTGCAATAACGCAGCAGTTTGAGTAGCCGCTGCACTACCAATTGCACCAGCAGGCCCAACAAAAGCTAACTGGTCAGGTTGAATAGCTGCTAATTCATCAATAATACTTTGAGCATCAGCAGATAATGTTATTTGTTGACCAGTATTAAATAAATTTGCATCAGATAATTGAGTTTCAGTTAATCCATTATTTTGTAATGTAGTAATTACATCAGTTGTTGGAGTTGTTGATACAGTCGTTGTTGGTGTTGTAGTAGAGTTGGCAGAATAATTTTTAATAAAGTTTGAAAACGATGCGGTAGCGTTTGCAATACCATTGACATCACCAGTCTTATCAAAATTATTAATGGCGGTAATAAAACCATTAGCCGCTGCCGCTAACTTTAAATCATTACTCTTTGTTAGATCCCCTGCTGCATTCAATATGCCCGTAGTGTCATTATTATTAATAGCATTACCAAGATTTAAAATGTTTACGCCTGTACGTAACTCGGTTGGTAATGTTGCCCCAGCAAATTTAACGCCTGCATTAACTAACCCTATTACATCGTTATTAGTAGCGGCATTTACAACCCCTGCAACATCTTTAGCAATTGCAATATTGCCTGCGTTTTGTGCAAGCCAACTGCTGTTATAAAGGTCTAATGCCTGTTCAAACTTGCCAGCGTTTGCCAACGCATCTATCTCAGCCATAGCACTTCCAGCAAGACCAGAAGCAGCAGACAAACCACTAAGCGCAGCCTTCATCCAATCGCCATCTTTTGCGGCTTTAGCGGCATTAAAGGCTTGGATGTAAGGAGCAGCGGCTGGATAAGCTAGAGACACCGCCGTCATTATTATTGGAAGAGCACTGTCTCTAAATTCAACCCACTCACTTTTAGTTCCAGTGGTAGTTGGAATAGCTAAGCCAGTATTGGTAAAAGTAAACCCATAGTTTGTTTGGTTACTACCTACTGTTGTACCTTCAATATTAATTGCTTGGCCAGTTTTTTTGTTGTAGATTTCTTCTTCTTGAACTGTTTGAGTACCTTGCTCAGTCTCAATTTGTCTAGTAACAGTACGCCTACCAATGTCTGCAAGACTGGTAACTCCTAACGCAGTTAACTTGTTAGTAAAGTCCCATAGAACAGCTTCTTTAGAACCAAGGCCACCATCATCTTTTCCTAATGCACCGCCTTTATAAAGACCGCCCATCCCTTGAAGATTAGAAATGTTGTTAATCTGGTCATACAAGGTTCTAGTTGTACCAGTAGCCGTAGTCCAAGCTGGGCCACCGCCATAAGCAAAAGAACCATCAGCATTTTTTGTAATGCCATACATCTGCAAACGCCAAGGTTCCCATCCTTGAAGTTCAGCCTGAGCTATTGTTCCATACCCCGGTACATTTAAAGCTTCAACTTCTCTTCTGCCATAGATAGTAGTAGTTGGTGTTAAAGATGCAGTTGTTGGTGTAGTTGTTGCTGTAGTAGGCGTAGTTGTTGCCGTAGTAGGAGAAGTAGTTGCTGTGGTAGGTGTAGTAGGTGTAGTAGTTGTTGTTGGTTTATTAATAGATAAATTTGCGTATGCCGCATTAATTTGATCTGCTGTAATTCCATAAGTTGCCGCCGCAGCTAATATGTCTGCTTTGCTTGCATTTGGATCGTTTGCCAACAAATTAGAAAGCGCTTCATTTACTTCTGCTTGTGTATATTTTTTAGTTGTAGGACTAGTAGTAACACTTGTTGTTGGTGAAGTTAAAGTGGCAATACCAGTATTTGTTATTGGCGCAGTGGTAGCAACAGTTGTTACAGTAGTTGTATCAACAGTAGGTGTAACTGTTGCTAAAGTTGGAGTTGTTGTTGCAACGGTAGGTTTAGTAGTTATTACAGTTGGAGTGGTTGTTGCAACAGTTGGGGTTGTGGTTGCAATAGTCGGGGTAGTTGTAGCTAATGTAGGCGTAACTGTTGCAACAGTAGGTGTAAACGTAGGCGTTGTAGTAGCTGTTGTTGGCGCTGTTGTTGGTGCAACGGTAGGAAGAGTTGCAATTCCAGTATCCCAATATGGCGTAACTTGGGCTTGTGTAAAGTAACTATTTACAGCATCTAAACCATAGCCAGTAGCGCGAGAAAGATCTGCCGCAGAGACATTAAACTGCTGAGCCGCCGCAGCAATAGCCGCAGGATTGTTAATGTTAGCCGTAACATAAGCAAGGATGTCAGCATCCGATACCCCACCAGATGGTGCTGTATCTTCGTATTGTGTGCTGTATCTACCTTGAATTGCCATGTTTAAACCTTAAGGAGGGGTTGGGCGGGGATCGGGCAACCGCGCAATAAAGTTTACAGCCATTACCGCCGAAGCAACAGCAGGATATGGGGCGGATGCAGGAATAGCTTCCATCGTCACGGCAGTATCGTCTGCGCCCCAGTACATCTCAATGTATTCATTAGCCGCCAAATCAATGTCAAATATCCAATTAACATTCATGTGGTTGTCTGAGCCTTCAACCGTATATCTGTGCCCCGAATAACCAATTGTTGTTGTACCGCGCTTAATCCAAATTTGCACATCTTTAGCGGATGCGTTGGTACTCTTTAACTGAGCCGACAACTGGAAGTTATACACACCAGCAACAGCCACTTCAATTTTAGAAGTACTGGCGGTTTGTAGGGCCACAAAGTTATTAAGGTAGGTCTGGTTGAACGTGATAGGGTAGCCCGTATCTACAGCGGCAAGCGTCTGGTCTGCGGTGTTAAAGAACAACCCGTTAGGTACGTTAATTAACGATGGATCAATAGACCCAGAAGTCATCAACTGAGCCGTTAACGCATCAAGCCTGTTGAAATACAAGCGAAGCACGTTCAATAGCTGGTCAAAATACTGACGGTCGTACTCGGTCAAAGGAAGCGGCAGGTTAGGTGCGGCTACCTTATTGAGTTCAAACTCAGACGTAATGATGTAGGTCATCGTCTGCCATCCGGTCTGATGTCAATACGGGTGGCTCCAAGCTGCCAAGCTGTTCCTAGATTGTCTGAGCTTACCTTCAGGATTAACTGACGGCCACGTACCCGTGTGTTGATCTGGCCTGTAAAGCCTTCAGTCACTGTGTACTGAGCGCCCGTTAGTTTGTCTACGTTTTTATCTACCGCCGTGCCCGTGCCTGATCCTGAGTTCTGCATAGGGTACAAAGTATAAGTAACTTGCGGAGTTGGTGAAGCGTCTGAGCCTGAGAATGTCAAGTCCGGCAACATCCTCCAGACAAAGCCTAAATGCTCACCATCTTCAATGTCAAACTCGGCAGAAGAGATGTATGCCTCAATACCAAGTGGCGTACCTGTCTCGTTATTGTCTAGGCCAAATTCTTGGTTAACCAAGTTGTAGTTGTACGTAGCGGCAATTGGGTAATCACGCAAGCCAGAATCCAACCAAGCCGTACGCTCCATCGTGCCGTAGTACCAGACCTTCTCAAGGTAGTTGTACACCACATAACGATTGGCAACCAAGCTACCAGCCGCGCAGTAGAACCACCAGACCTCGTTAAAGCCCTCGTTGGTGCTGGCAAAAACTTGTTGGTTTTGCTGTAGGTTAATGTCCTGATAAACGTATCTACGTAAGTCACATGGCAGTGTCTGTAAACGACCATCGTACAGATAGAACTTATCCACGCCCATCCAGTACACGACACCGGAAGCTTGAGTGGCTGCGTTCTGACCAAGGATAGAGATGTTATCTCCCATTAACTGGCTAGACCAGACCACTGGCGGGCCAATGTACTGGAGAGAATAGATGGCAGAGTCCGTCCACACCAAGATCTCTTGACGGGTTTGAACTGCGGTCACAATGCTAGAGCCGTGGGACAACGTAACACTACCGGCCTGATTGGTAGCAGAGGGTGTCCAATTAACCACAGATTCTTGATCCGACCAGCGGATTAGCATGGGGTTTTGAACTGCGGAACCATAGTCATTACAGCCAAACGCAAACACAAACCGGCTTATGTCAGACACAAAAACAAAGTTTTGGATGGTTGGGCTGTCTGATGCACCCGCTAGGCTGGTAATGGGTACACCATTAGGCATGATGTAGTGATCGCCAGACTGCGTTCCGGTTGTGGTAATAGCCGCACCGCCCACAGTAGCCGCTAGGTTAAATGTATTACCACTGGAGTTAATGACGTAGTAAATAGTTCCGGGAGACAAGCCTGTAGGTAACGCAGACGGATAGCCGGTGTTTGTAAGGATGACTGGATAGCCATTTGGCAAACTAAAAGCGGCAGTAACTACCGCAGGAGAGGCTATAGTCACCGTAGCCAAGGATGGGTCTACGCCATAACTAGCATCCCAATAATAGATCGGGCCGCCACGGAAGGCATACACCAAGTCTTCGCCAAAGTTGTTCTGGCTCCACAGACGCAGAGCAGAGGTAGACGTACCACCAAAGCCCCAAGTTCCTGCCCCCCATGTACCAGCACCCCAGCCCGCTAGTGGAATCTCGTATGCGTCACCCGTGTTAATTTGATAGATGGCATTAACAGTCGTACCACCACCAGCCGCTACAGTAGACGTTGCCGCCGTAGGAGCTACGATTGTGTACGTGTTGGCATCCACGTACGTAATAGAAAACTCACCGTTTAAATCAAGTCCACCTACAGGAGCTACGTTACTAAAGGTTACAAAGTCCCCTGTGATTGCACCGTGGGCAGTGTCTGTAACTGTAACTAAAGTCAGTAAGTTGGTAGTGGCAAATGGATTACTAAGAATAGCCCCAGCCCTGATGGGCGTGATGTCGTTGTAGTTACCGCCCAACTCAAGATAGAACTTAAGATTAGTGCCTACACCAATCAGGTTTAGGTTGTCTAAGGTGATCCAGTTCCACAGTGACCGGCACAGACCCTGAAATGTAGATACCGAAATACGTGCCCAACCACCGATCTTCTCAGGTGAACCCTGACGGAACCGAACTTTGTCGGACTCATACCAGCCGTTCTCGTTCATGTAACGGGTGTTCTCCCGGTTAACTCCCGGCTTTAGGATAAGTTTTTTAAGCGCCATCGGTTGTCCTACGATAAAAACACGGCTCGTTCGTCAATACGGCGTTTTTGCAGCCCTTTGAGAATTTTACCCCCCGCCATGCAATACTTCAAGAGTTCTTCTGCAGCGCCAGCCATATCACCGCGCAATACTTTTTGACGCATGGTTGAACGCTGGAGCGTACCTAGCCCAACGTTGAAAGAAAAGGATACCAGCGCATCAAACTGTCCTTGAGTAAGAGGCACAGGACAATAAGTAGCCACTCCCTTCTCAAACCTAGCAAGATCGGCCCTAAGTATCGCATCGACTTCCTCCATGCTGTATTTACGCATAGCTTCTGGCGGTGGCACAAACGCATCCCGCTGGTCTATTTTGAGCTTACCCTGCTCTGGAAACATGACGTGCCCAACGCCCACAGTCCACAATTTTGCTGGACATTTATACGGGTTTTGCCTGACCCCCTCGTGATGGCGGATCATGTGCAGGCACTTCTCTGAGATGTTCATTTACCAAATGCCCGACCACCAAAGTGGAAAGCAATGATTGAGGCAAACAGGGCTTGGGTTTCTGTATCCCACAACATCTCTAACAAGTCGTTAAATGGGACAGACATATAGTATCCATACCAGAAGCCCCCAATATCCACAAAGACTAGCAAAAAGAAGAATCCATAAGTAATAACAGGTCTGACACTCGCTCTCAGGTTTTTCATCCATTGTGATGTTCCCTCGTTTAAACTTGCGTCATGGGCGTAGATGGCCTGCATCTCAGCCTGCTGTGCGCCAATCAAGACCTGCTGTGTGTTAGCGGCGCTCTCTGTTGCAAGCTGGTCTGACCGGATGTTTTCAATACGCTCCTGTGCCTCAAAGCCTGCTTTCCTTAGTTCTAACTCACGCTCAATCTGCAACCGAGCAAGTGCCAGTTCATGGGCTTTGTCTTGCTGGCCTTGGAAGAACTCCAAAAGCTTGGGCAGGCCGCCCATTAGGAACGAGATCAGGGTTGAGAGAAGCGTCAGCATTTGCTATCCTTTTTAGAGTCTTCATTCTGCATGAGTTTGATACCAGACAGGAACCCAATCATGCCGCCGATAAGAGTAGAAAAAGCGGGTGAAATCATCTTGAAGATTTCTGCGTTGTCCACTTCCTTGGCCCACAAACCTAAC
>Ga0247723_1000728_pt1 | contig 21291 bp, 15 predicted proteins | sample MSEWelMarce5H_FC_FD_189079 | JGI IMG/M metagenome (GOLD analysis project Ga0247723, IMG submission 189079) | Subsurface sediment microbial communities from gas well in West Virginia, United States - MSEEL Well Study Marcellus 5H_FC | ecosystem: Environmental > Terrestrial > Deep subsurface >... | reverse complement strand
TGTACGACATCCCAGTAACCACCTACCATCCACCCCCTTCCCCCCTTTTTTCCTTTTGCCCCGTTTCTTCGGCTTTTTACGGAATGGGAGCCCGGAAAATCGCATCTTGAGGATTGTCAACTTTATGGCTATTATTGAACTATGACGACATTAGAGACACATAACGGACCAAACTTTGACATTGACTTAGAGCGCGGGCAGATTGGCGAAGACCTGCACAAGGAATTCCTTCTTGGAAAGCACGAAGTCAAGACTGACTTTAAAGCCATGGAAACAAATAACTTCTACATCGAGTACAACCAACTCAATGGCAATGGCTACAAGCCTTCTGGCATCGAAGTCACGGAGGCTGACTTCTGGGTGGAAGCAAGTCCTTTGGCAAAAGGAGGTTTTTACATCAAAATGGAGTTTCTCAGAGCCTTGATTGAAAAAAACAATTACCCAGTACGCCCCCAGCCAAAGCGCAACCAACACACCAACGCCTCCGTTGGCTACCTTATCCCCATCATTGACATCATTCGGGAGCTAGGATTTCTAACGGAATGGGAGCCCGGAAAAATGGAAGTCGAGGAGAACTAATGGCAAAAGGTAAATACAAAGCAAGTGCCGAACGTCGGATAGAAGCAATGCAGATTGAAGACCTCAATCGTCAAATTGCTGAACTGACGGAAGAGAATAAGAAACTCAAAGAGCAGGCAACTCAAGACCATATGCACCACGCCTTCCAGATTGCTCAGATGCACGAGCAGACCACTGGTGTCACATCCCCAAGAATTCAAGAGTTAGAGGAAGAAGTCCTTAGGCTTAAGAAGGCGCTTAGGGGACTCTAGAGTTTATCCTATATTGTACGACTTTCGCCCCTAACGTACAATATATGAACATTAGAAATACCCTTAGGGCTGTACATTCTTAGGTCTAAGCCTGTACACTAAACACACAAGAAAGGTAGGTAATGATATGAATCTGGACTGGAAAGCTCCGTTTCAATTCGCATGGGAGTTAGCTCTGTACCTCACGGGGTCTATTCTCATTCTGTTTATTCTGTTCGTAGCCACGCTAATGATTTTTGGTTTGGTTCGAGCATTCTTTATTGCACTCAAGAAAGCCCGTGCAAGTGCAAAGGAACAGCCAAAAGCTAAGAAGCCGTCGCTCAAGTCGGTTGAATAAGTCAACTTACATAAGAAAAGGAAAAACCGAATGCACAGCAAAGTTAGGTATAACTCCGACGTAACTGTTGAACTAGTAAAGCACAGTGCATCTGACCACGATGTGGCTTTTGCTGCCCGTGTCTCTACTCAGGGTGAACGGTCACTCGAAGGAGCATCTGGCTTTGATATGGGGGAGAACGAAAAGTTGTTTGGCCTTATTAACTTTTTGGCCAGAGAGCGTCACGGTTCCCCCTTCGAGCATTCGGTTTTTACTTTCTATGTAAAGGCTCCCATCTTTGTCTGGAGGGAGCATATGCGTCATCGCATGGCTTCCTATAACGAAGAGTCTGGTCGCTATCGTCAGTTAGAGCCAGAGTTCTACGTCCCATCTGTTGACAGAAAACTTATCCAAACGGGTAAGACTGGAGCCTACGTTTTCGAGAGCGGAACAGACGAGCAGTATGCCGTCACCATTCAAGCTTTTAGACACAGTTGCGAAGAGTCCTATCGGTATTACGAGTCTCTCCTATCTCAGGGAATCGCTCGTGAAGTCGCTCGAGGGGTTCTGCCAGTGACTATCTACTCTTCGGCTTATGTGACTATGAACGCCAGAGCATTGATGAACTTCCTCTCGCTTCGTCGCTCAGTCGAAGGCTCTCACTTCCCGAGCTACCCCCAGCGGGAAATCGAAATGGTGGCTGAAAAGTATGAAGAGATTTTCAAAGAGATTATGCCTTTAACCCATAAAGCATTTGTAGAGAATGGTCGTGTTGCACCTTGAGTGAAGGTATAGCTTATTGCTACGCCCGTGTATCTACACAGATGCAGGTTGAAGATGGTATGAGTCTTGGTGCTCAGGAAAAGCAACTTATTGCTGCTGCTGAAGCTGCTGGTTATACAGCCGTTATTCTTCGTGAAGAAGGTCGTTCTGGTAAAAGTATCAGCGGTCGCCCAATCCTTCGTGACGCATTAGAAGACTTAGATAACGGTAAGGCTCAGGCTCTGTTCGTAACTCGTCTTGACAGGCTTGCTCGTTCTACCCGAGACTTTCTTAGCATTGTTGACCGCTCACACAAGTTTGAGTGGCGTCTAGCCCTTCTAGACCTTGGACTTGATACTGCAACATATCAGGGACGATTCGTTGTGACCATCATGTCTGCAATGGCAGAGATGGAGCGTGGAATGATTTCTCTACGCTCTAAGGATGTGCACGAGGATAGAAGAAAGAATGGAAAAGTGTGGGGAGTAGACCTTGGACCTAAGTCTCCTATAGATGAAGCAATTAAAAACAAAATCTTTAAGTTAAAGAGTTCTGGGATGTCGTACAGGAATATTGCAGAATTACTAAATTCAGACGGCATACCAACGGCGCACAAAGGTGAAAAGTGGTATGCATCGACAGTTAGAAACATTTTTATATCAGTTTCTAAAGAAAATTCTATTATCACTGAAGAGCCAACAGCGTAAAATTATAGTGTAATTCGATTGGACACCGAGTTACAACAGGCTTGAGTATCTCGCCTGTATTTGCCTATGCGCTGGAGGCTAACTCGTGGTTGCTCGCGTTTCAAAAAAGACGAAGAGATGGTTTGTCAGACTCGGCATATCACTTGCTGCAAGCCCGCTTATAATTTTCATATTCGGGATTTTATCCCCCACTCCAGCTAATGCAGAGGAGGGCACCGCTCAGAGTCAAGAGCCCCCTGCGCCCTCGACATCTGGCAATTCAACAACAACTTCTCCTAATGACAGTACAACTGTCGTACCCGTTGACCAGACCACAACTTCGACTGGAGGTGACACCAATTCAACTCAAAGCGCTAATACAACAACCAATGCGTCTGAGGAGGTGATTCAACCAGCGGCTGCAGAGGTGTCTACGCAAGGCCCATTATCTGTAGCAGCAACCGCCGTAGCAACAGCGGTATCTACATTACAAACGGTCAATCAATTTTTACAGGAGGTAGTAAACCTAGCAACAGCTGTTGTTCAAGTTCCAGCCGTTACTAGTGCTGTTGAATCTGCAACTACAGCAGTGTCTAGTGCTGGACAAGCAGTTACAAATGCAACTACAGCAGTTCAAACAGCAGAAACAAAAGTTCAAGAAGCAACCGACGCAACCGCTGCTAGCAACAATGCCGATGCAGCGGTTGTTGTCGCTCAGGGGGATTTAAGTACTGCTCAAGAAAATCTTCAAGCAGCCGAGCAAGCAGTAGATGCACAAGAAGTAGTAGTTGTTCAAGCTGCAGTAACTGCAGCAGTGTCTCAAGCAGCAGCAGATTCTGCTAATACAACTACAACTTCAACAGAAACTTTTGCCAATAACACTACAAGCGTAGTTACAGTCACAACTGGACCTGGAGTTTCTATTGGTGGAAACTGGAATACACCTCAGACATCTGGCCCTGGTCTTGTAATTAATAATCCAGCAAACAATATTGTTATTGATGTAAACCCGTCTAATACTGGAACTGTTACATCTGTGACTATGGGTGTTTACGCTAAAAATGGTGACACAACCATGACAGCAACAAACACAGACGGCTCAACCTCTACTGAAGTTATTAACAACAACGTCTCCAGCCAGACACAAGCAGTTCAATACACCTCAACTGAGACAATAACAGGCTCTTCAATTGAAACCATAACAATTGCAAAAGACGCTGATTACTACGTTATTGACAACATCGTTATAACTAAGACATCTTCAGACCCTGCCCTAGTAGCAGCAGCTCAGCAAGCAGCAACTACTTTGTCTACAGAGCAGGCAACTCTCACAACTCTACAAACAACAGAGACCACTGCCACTGCAACTTTATCTACTGCCCAGACAATTGCAACAGTTGCAGTAGCAGAAGCTACAGCTGCTCAAACAGTTGAAACAGCAGCTCAAACAGAGGCTGCAAGTGCTACTACAACTGCAGTTGCATCAGTAGAACCAGCAGTCACAGCTGTAGCAGAAGCGGTGGTTGCAGTTGCAGAAGCTCAAGTAACTGTGTCTTCAGCAGTAGTTGAGGCTATATCCAACAGACTTCAAACAGTTGTTACTTCAGCAGATGCTCTTCCTCTGCAAAAGCCAGAAATTATTGCAGTAGTAGACGTAGCTGTGGATGCAGTTGTTGAAGCCCAAGAAGCAATTGCAGCAGCGCAGACTGCTATGGAGACTGCAACAAATCTTGCTCAGACGGCTCCTACAGTTGAAGCAGCAACAGCAGTAGTTGCAGATAAAACAGAAGTTTTACAAGGGGCACAGGCAGCAGTAGATGCTCAAGAGGTAGTAGTAACGCAAGCCGTTACTACCGAGGCAGCTGCTCAAGCTGTTGTGGATTCTGCTACAACTCCTGGACTAAAAGTAGAGGTTTACAACGTTCAAGGACAGAATGCTTCTCCAACTCTTCCTGCAAATGCAGTTCCCATTCACACCACTACAGATACAAATGGAATTAATGAGCAGTGGGGTAGCGGACCAGTTGCTGGCTCAAACCGTAGTGAAGATGTAATTGTCAAATACACAGGTAACTGGACTCCTCAAACAACTGGAACTCAGTATCTACATGCACCAGCAGACGACGGAACAAGGCTTTACCTAGATGGAGAGCTTGTTATAAATGACTGGTATGACAAAGGTGGTGGCGGTTCTACAGCCGATGTAGAGACAGTTGCTGGAGTAGGTAAAGTTTTTGAATTCTGGTACTACGAAAATGGTGGTGGCGCCGGGGTAGTTCTAATGCGCTTTACAGATAATGGCTGGCAAGTTATTCCTGGGTCTGAGTTTACTCAATCAACAGCCACAACTCAGCAATTACAGACACTAGCCACTGCCGAAGCAAATCTTGCAGTAGAGCAAGCCGAGCTTGAAGTTTTAGAATCAGTAGAAGATGCTGCTCAACAGAATCTGTCAAATGCTCAAGCAGATTTACAAGATGCTCAGGGTGCTGTAGTGGCAATGGAAACAGCAGTAACTCTTGCTCAGACAGCAATCACAGAGACCATTCAAGCAGTAGCAGCAGTACAAACTGCAGAAACAGTTGTAGAGCAAGAAGTTATTCTTCAAAGCCCAATCGGGGCACCAACAAATATCGTGGTTACGCAGCTAGAGAATGGTGACATTCAAGTCTCTTGGGACCCACCAACACCTGGCGTAATTTCTCCAGAGCGTTATGCAATTTCATGGTCTGTCGGAGATAGCGGATGGGGAATTGCAACTGGTAATGCAGGAGATGCTAATGCTTTGAACACAAGCATTGTTCTTTCAGCGGCTTTGTTTGAGAGCACTGGCGGGTTTGATGCTACCTATCAAATTAGTGTTCGCTCAGACAATGATTCACTTGCTAAATATTCAGAAGTAGTTGCTACTCAACTATTTATTGCTGACCCGACTCCTGCGGTGACTCCTCCAGTTGAGCCTCCCACTCCTCCAGTTGAGCCAGAAACCCCCACAGAGCCAGAAACACCAGTAGAGCCAGAGCCAGTAGACCCAACCCCAGAGCCAGAGCCAGAACAACCAACAGAACCTGAAGAACCAACCGAACCAACTCCTACTGAACCTGAAACACCTGTTGAGCCTGAACCCGAAACACCTGTAGAACCTGAAACACCCGTTGAACCAGTAGACCCAGAGCCAGAACAGCCAGTGGAACCAGAACCAGAGGAACCCACAGAGCCAGAGCCAGTAGAGCCAGAGGCACCAGAAGAGCCAACCGAAGAACCTGAAGAACCTTCGACACCTGAACCAACTCCTGAAAGTGTTATAGAGGATGCTCTTGCTGATGGAGAATTAACTGAAGCTGAAAAAGAACAAATCGTTGACTCAATCCTAGAGGATTTAGCACCTGGTGAAGCTGTAAATGCAGAACAACTTCTTGAAGCTGGGTTAACATATGAAGACCTACCTGCTGAAACTCCAGTAGAGGTTCGTACAGATGCTGAGGGTAATCCAGTAGTTATTACTGCAGAAGTTGCTGCAGCTTTATTATTACTAGAAAACCCAGCAGAACTGCTCGGTGAAATTTTTTCTGACCCAGGACAAGTGCTTCTAGCACTTGGAAGTATTGGTGCTGACATGTCTGACGAAGAGCGTGAAACAGCACAAGAAACTGTTGTTGCAACTGTGATTGCAGCGGGTGCTGCTATCCAAGCAGCAGCAGGAGCTGCAGTAGCAGCAGCAGGTTCTAGCGGAGGAAGCGCACCTAGTGGTGGCGGTTCATCTGGTGGCGGTGGCGGTGGCGGAGCCCCTGCAGGAAAAGAAGGCGGTACTCGCAAACCAAAGACAACCAGAAAGATAAAGACAACCAGTAAGAAACCAACAACGCCTAGAAAGGCAAAGTAAATGAAGAACTTCTTTAGAGATGTGCTTGAACAGCTATGGACCCTTTTAGGTATGTTCGTTGCATGGCTTGTTCTTGAGGGCTCAGCAAAAGATATTGTTGGGTATGCAATTATTTGGGTAGCTGCCGTATGGATGCTTACCTATCGCTTGCGTAACCCAAAAGAGCAGGAAGATGAGTAATAAACTCTCCTGTTGACTCCAGTGCGTCGCTATGATACTCTTTCAGAGGACGCGCTGGACCTAACGACATAGATGGAGAGAAATAATGAGCTACGAGCTTGTTGAAGAATACGCAGTGATGATTGAACCAATCCTGCCTATCGCTAAGAAAGCATATGGTTCGCGCAGTCAAGATACCCCTGCACACAGCGCAAGTCGTGAGTACACACGCTTGCTAACAGAGTTTCATTCTAAAGGCGGAAGTCTTCCATTACTAGCAAAGCGACTACATGTTGCATACGCAGGCGTTCGTCGCCGAGTTGTTATGGACAACATTTCAGTTTCAGCATCGAAGCCTAAAATTCGAATTAAAGACCAAGACATTAAGGGAGCAGCTCTTCGCGTTATGCGAGCAAAAGCTCGTGACGTAGATACATACCATGACCAGCTTGCTGAAGAATATAAAGCAGGTATTTCTTTATCTAATCTTGCTAAAGAAATGGGCTTGAGTTCTGCTGCACCACTGTATTATGGAGTACAGAGAAGTCTTCAACGTAACCAGTAAGAGGTGCTAAATGGGTAAAAGCCTGATGGAACACATCGCAATGCTTTCACCCGAAGAGCAAAGAGCTGCACTTGCCGATTTAAATATGGAGCAAGTTCAATGGGATTGGCCTATGTGGGCACGCCCAGAGCAGTTAGCACCTGAAGGTGACGATTGGAATATTTGGCTTGTACTTGCAGGTCGTGGTTTTGGTAAAACAAGACTTGCATCCGAATGGGTAAGAGAACAAGCAAAATATACAAATGATGGGCAACGCCGTTTTGCCCTTGTTGCTCGTACAGCTGCGGACGTTCGTGACGTTATCGTTGAAGGTGAGTCTGGCATTATCAATGTCAGCCCTCCTTCAGAACGTCCGCACTACGAGCCATCTAAACGCCGTCTAACTTGGCCTAACGGAAACACAGCCACACTTTTTACTGCTGACGAACCAGACTCACTTCGTGGTCCGCAGTTCACACATGCATGGGGCGATGAGATTGCCGCATGGCGTCAGACTCCAGATGCTGCAGGTATGACTGCATTTGATAACTTACGAGTTGGTACTCGTCTTGGTGCAAAACCAAAAATTCTTGTGACAACAACTCCTAAGAGAGTTCCCATTCTTTACAAACTAATTGAAGAGTCTCAGAATAAAAAGCATGTTGGCTCTAACGTAATCATTACAAAAGGCTCGACTCTAGATAACGCAGGTAACTTATCTGGTGCGTACCTTGACACAATCCTTGGTGTATACGAAGGAACCTCTCTTGCACGTCAAGAACTTTACGGTGAAATGCTTGACGATGTTGAAGGCACACTGTGGTCTATGGAGATGATTGAGCGTTCTCGTCAAGGATTACTTCCCCCTCAAGCTCCACTTCGTATTATTGGTGTTGACCCATCCGTTGCAGAAAACCCTAGAGACGAGTGTGGAATTGTTGTCTGTGCTTCAACTGCAGACCGAGACCTATACAAACGTCACGCTTGGGTTCTAGAAGATGCATCAATTCTTGGTTCACCAGAAGTCTGGGCAAACAAAGTTGTTGAGATGGCTCGGCGTTGGGGTGCTCCTGTTGTTGCTGAAGTAAATCAAGGTGGAGCTTTGGTTCGTAACGCAATCAATGCAATTGACCCAAATATTAAAGTTTATGAAGTTCACTCTAAATACGGTAAGCAACTTCGTGCAGAACCAATTGTTCTTGCGTATGAGCAAGACCGTATTCACCATATTGGCTACTTGCCAGACCTTGAGTCGCAGATGACTACTTGGATTCCAGGCGAGACTAGAAAATCACCAGACCGCGTTGATGCACTTGTCCATGCAATGACTGCATTGATGATGAAACCACCAGCAGGATTCGTAGGTGGAAAACTAACAGCAAAGTCACCAGCAGCACGTCGCCTACCTAACTTCCGTCAAGGTGGCGGTGGTGGCGGACGAGTCTTTACTCCTCGCTAAACGTTCTTAGCAAATCTAGTTGCAGTATTCCAGTCAATCTCAACTGACTGAACGACTCTAGGAATTAAAGTGCGACCATGAACAATTGCACGACTTCCAGTACCTGAGATGTTTACATTGCGCTCAACCATCTTGCGTTGGAAGTTACCCTGAGCTAGAGGACGCTCACCACGCTCTTCAGACCAAACACGATATACACCATACAAAGATTTAACAGGAGTACTTGCTCCGTCATTTTCTTGAGTCTCTTCAGATAAGAAAATACCAATACGGTCCTCATTCTTACGATACATATCAGCAGCCTCAGCAACTTGTGTACACCAACCAAGAGCATCACGAGATGACGAACCTAGAAGTTTAATTGCACCTTCAACAGCCCATGAAAGAACTGCTGGCAAAGCACCCTCTGGGTCAAAGATATATTCCTTCAAGTCTGGGTCCATTACTTCTGGAACACGAGTAAATGGGATTGGACGAATACGACGCCACATAGCATCATCAGTAATCACAGGACGATGGTTAGTAGAAATCCAAAGCTTTGCTTGTGACTGGAATGTAAATGGTTGCTCGCCAGGAGAACGAGCAGAGATTTCAGATGAACCAGTTAACTTCTTAACTGAGTTTTCTTTCATACGCTCTGAGTCTGGAAGCTCGTCAACCCAAACAACTCGACGACCACGCAGCTGAGCCCAGTGATACAAGTCAGTGCTGTTTGATTGTCCATCGTTTGCAGCAAGAATACTTGAGTCAAGAGGCCATGCGTACTGCTGAGTTCCAAGTGCTTTAACGATTGCTTCAACAAATGTGTTTTTACCAGAACCAGCAGGACCGTAAACCAAAAACATCAAGTCATACTTGTTTGAGCCTGTAATTGAATACCCAGCTGCACGCTGTAGCCAGTCTTGATATTCCTTATCTCCACCAGTAGCAAATTCAATGAACTGTTGCCAGCGAACATTAGTGTGACCGCGAGTGTAAGCAACTGGTGCACGACGAGTGATGTGTAGGTCTGGACGACCCTTTAATAATTCTCCAGTACGCAAATCAATTACGCCATTGAGAACACCAAGAAGATTTTCATCTTGGTCCCACATATCAACTGGAACATCTACACGGGGGTCAGACTTTGCAGAGTCAATTGCTCCACGCAAACGTGAGTTAGAACGAGACTGATGCGCCCACTTAATAACTTCGGTCTGCTGTGAATCTTGATAGCGAGTAACTTCAGCAGAAATAATTGGTGCAATCTTTTTTGCAAGTTCTTGAACTTCTAGGTCTTCACGGTCTGGCTTCCAGTAACCATCTTTCCAAACAAACCAACCAAGACCAGTTGTGTAACGAACTCCAGCGCCAAATACGTCAACAAGGCGACGACCGTTACCTGTGTCAGAAAGCGAGCGCTTTCCTTCGTCCCCGCCGTCTTGAGCATTTAGAGCATCGGGGTCTTTTGGAACATCCATATTTGAAATAGATGTTGCATCGTGAATTGAATCGCCATCTTCAATCGCAGCCATAACAGAACCACCGATTGTGCCAGCGTAATAATTGTCTGACGCAACTGGAGGACGAACTACTCCAGTCATTGCTTGTAAAGGTTCTTCAGTTGATTGTTTAGGTTCAGGATTGTCAGATGAAATTTTCTGAGCTTTTGCTTTCATCCACTCAGCGGTTTCAGGAGAAATCAAACCAATCTTTGGATTCTTTGAAACAAAGTCAATAGCACGGTGAACGTGGTGAAGAAGTCCGTTAGTTCCTTCAATGTGTAGAGGAGGAGAAACCTTGGTTGCGTTGAAGCGCAACATCTCAGACTCAATCATCTGACGGCTCATGTCGTCAGTTCCATACTTATTAGCAAGAGCGCAAGTTAGCTTATAGATATCTACGGCACGAGAACCTTCTTGGATTCCTTCTTCTAAAATTTTAGAGACATCAACTTTTTCATATTCAACGGTGTCCCAGTTGCTGTCACCAAGTGTGAACCCAGAACGTCGAGAACGCTTACGAAGAACAGATAAAAGTTCTTCAGGTGCCTCTGCCATTTCCATTTCCCAAGGAGCATGGCCTTCTACCCATTCGTAGTCAACACCAGAGAAATGTTTTGATGGTGCAATTAGCACATACCCATTGTGCTTAATGTCAACACCTTTAAGACCAAGAGTATTGAGGTTACCCATTAATGCTTCAGCATCATCTACCTTGTAAAAAATATGACGACCACGAAGAGCTTTGCCATTAGCAGAAGTGTAAGTTCCAGTAATTGCTTCGACAGTTGGAGGTAATGCTCCTTCTACAATTTCTTCAAATTTTACAAATGAATCTGGTCCACCAGAACGCGGGTCAATGTCGATAACCATGAAGCCAGACTTTTGACAGTGAACACCTACGTTGTAGTTAGGATTTTCTTCCCACCACCGTGTGACTACAGAAGAGTCACTAGTTGATTGAGTGTTCCACTCATTAATCGCTGGGTGCTTGCCTACTTCTTTTGGTTCTCCGTGAGGACGGGTGCATGTGCAACGACCGCCAACAATTCCGTGACAAGGGAGAATACTCCAACCAATACTGGAGTAAAACGAAGCGGCTTTTATTAGCCTATTAGCGCTTTCGCTGCTCACATGACCTCCCTTAGCGACAGTTGCGAAAGCCACCTAACGTTCACGGAAGAGAGTCAAGTAGTTCGAAATTTATGTTTAGTAGAACGACTATACAACCTCTCGAGGACTTTGTATAGCAATGACGTCAAGCATCTCAAAAATCAAGACGACTAACACACTATAGAATAGTCATATTGATTCATAAGTCAAACTAAACCCTGATTGGATGCCCGACGTGCTATCAATGCTATCAGTAACCGCGGACGCCAATTGGTGGGAGCCAGGTACAGCAAACCTTTTTGATGTTGGAGACCTTTCGGCTATTCTGGGCCTAGTTGCTTTGGCTAGCGGAATGCTATTTGGGATTACCAAGTGGTGGATGCGAATTATGAAGAAGATGATGCGGGAAGAAATTTCGGCAGCAACTGCTCCAATCCAACCAGGCGCTAATGGAGGTCTAAGCCTCCCAGACGTAGCCCGCAGGACCGAGAAGCTAGAAAAGCAAATGGACATAATCCTAGACACTCAGACAGAGATGAACGGTCTTTTGATTAAAGTCATATCTCAGTCGGTGATGATTCCCGACACCCCAGCAGCGGTAGAGCCAAAGATGACTCGCTCTCGCTCAAAGAAAAATTCATAAAGTTCACAAAAAATAGATTTATAGCCAAGTTTTCGGGCACTTTTCTGTAAAAAATTTAGACACGCCCATTTTGGCTTTTCTTCACATTTTGACTCACTTGGTGTTAGAGTTAGACACGGACTATACGTCAACTTTCTATAGAGGGTTACGGTTAGGCTGAAGGTAACTATGACAGGAGAAACCGTGAGTCTTGCAGAGAAGCTAAAAAGCACAAAACGGACAGAGCCAGGCCTACCTTGTGGGGTAGGAAGAATTTTAAATCAACTGACTGGCGAGGACAAAGAAGCCCTCGAGTTAGTATTTTCTAGTCGGTCTCGCTCAGGGACAATCTCAAATCGTCAGGTTCACGAAATTTTAATTAGTGAAGGTCACGATGTGGCTTTTGCATCAATCAGGCTTCACAGACTCCAACAGTGCCGTTGCTATATCGGCAAGAATGGAATAAAACGCCAAGAGCTTTCTGGCGGTAATGCATAATGTCTGAACTCACAGAGAAGCTAGCGGCTCTACTATCACCGGGCCCAAGCGGCTCTGACACAAGGGCTACAAATACCCCCGAATCGTGGAAGCCACGAATGGAAGTTGATGAGCAGGGAGGATTCCTTGTATCAACCCCAAGACCAGCTGGCGAGATGCCAGACGCTGCTCAGATTCTTACAGAATTTAATCTAGACCCTAACTCATGGACAGTTACAAGTGTCCGTAAGTCTCAATGGCAGAATCATGCTGGAGAGTGGTTAGAGGCTCAGCGCATATCTATAACTCCTTACAATAAAGGAACTATAAAAGATTCTGACCTAGAAAAATTTTTAGATGAAGTTTCAAAATGGCGACCTTCAAAAACTGAAAAACGAGTTTCTGGAGAGCTTGCCTATGTATTTGCACCAAGTGACCAGCAGATTGGTAAAAAGCAAGGTGACGAAGGAACCGCAGATACCGTCGGTCGACTACTAGATATAACTGAACAAGCAGTTTGGCGACTAAAAGAATTACGCAAGATTGGTCGAAGCATCGGGACAATAGTTATCCCACTGCCCGGTGACCATGTTGAAGGAAACGTATCTCAGCATGGACGACTTCAAGGTCTTGCAGCCTCAGACTTAGGTCTAACAGAGCAGACTAGAGTCGCTAGACGTCTTCTTCTGGCTCAAATTAAAGCTTTTGCCCCACTTGCAGACCGAATCATTGTTCCAGTAGTAAACGGAAACCACGATGAGGTCACTCGACAAGTATCCGCTGACCCATCTGATGGCTGGAACGTCGAGATTGCGTCTTCTGTGCAAGATGCTTGCGCTGAGAACGACGCTCTAGGGCATGTAGAATTTAGATTTCCTGAAAAATCGCATCAAACACTTGCAGTAGAGATATGCGGGACTATGTTAGGTCTGTTTCATGGTCATCAGACTGGAAACAACGTATTAAAGTACCTATCAGAGCAGTCCGCTGGTCAAACAGCATTAGGCCAATGCGATTTGTGGATTTCAGGGCACTATCACAACTTCAAAAGTATGGATATTGGGTCCCGTTTTTGGGTCCAAGCCCCCACCGTCGACCCCGGCAGTGCGTGGTTCAGAGACCGTCATGGGCTTGAATCTAAACCCGGAGTTTTGACAATGGTTATTGGTGGAGACTACGACCCAAGAAAGGACATAAGCGTTATTGCTGGTACGCGAAAGAACTAATATTGAAAATTAGCCTTTCAAAAACCGCGTAGAATATAAACAGCCGAGAAGTCTGTTGCCTGTCAGACTTTCGTAACGCCACTTAGACCTGGAGTGCCGCCCATGAGTTTTTCTCCCGACGTAAACACTAGAAATGTTGTCGGTCAGTACCTTAAGAGTACTGGCACAGCCGCGTCTGGAACAGTTACTTTTACAGCATCTAGCCGCATTGAAGATGCTAACGATGCAATTATTGTTTCTAGCCCTATTGTTGCAACTTTAGACAATACAGGCTCTTTTTCAGTAGAACTTCCTTGCACAGATGACCTAGACCTTAGCCCTCGTGGTTGGTACTGGACTGCCAAGGTTCGTATTGCAGGCTCACGAAATAAAGAATTCCGCTTCTACTTACCTATCGGTGATGAGAGCGATATTGATGTAACAAAGTTAGATACGGTAGACCGTATTACCACATCTCCTGCTGGAACCGATATTCGTACAGGTCTTGTCGGTCCTCAAGGTGCACAAGGTCCAACAGGCCCAGCGGGTCCCGCTGGTGGACCAACAGGTAGTACAGGCTCAACTGGTCCAACAGGTGCCACTGGAGCTACAGGTAGCGCAGGCCCAACGGGTGCGACAGGTGCAACAGGAGCTGCTTCAACAGTTGCAGGTCCTACAGGACCAACGGGTGCTCAAGGTCAGCAAGGTCCAACTGGTGCTGCATCTCAAGTAACAGGACCTACAGGTGCAACTGGTCCAGCAGGACAATTTGGTGGCGTAACAGTAGATTACACATTCTCAACTAATACAACAGATTCAGACCCAGGTAGTGGTCGAGTTAAATTTAACAATGCAGACCTTGCTTCAGCGTCATTCATGTTTATTGATGATGAGCAAGATGGCGCAATTGATGTTCAATCACTACTAGCAACAATGATGGCTTCAACTTCTGAGTTGAAAGGTCACATTCGAATTTCTCGTAAGGGAGATTCAAACTACTTTGCTATGTTGGCAGTAGATAACTATGTTGAGTCTGAAGGCTACTTCAAAGTAAACGTTACCTACTTAAGCGGTCTTGCAACTTCATTTAATGCAAACGACGATGTAATTATTACTTTTGCTCGTGTTGGTGATGTCGGTCCTCAAGGACCTACAGGTGCAGTTGGTCCAACTGGAGCCACAGGTCCTCAAGGTATCGCGGGTGCAGCTTCTACAGTTCCAGGTCCAACGGGTGCAGCTGGTGAAGTTGGACCTACAGGACCAACTGGTGCTACAGGTGCTGCTGGTTCTGTCGGTGCAACAGGTGCAACAGGTGCACAAGGTAGTCAAGGTGTTAAGGGTGACCAAGGAGACGTTGGTCCAACAGGAGCTCAAGGTCCGACAGGTGCAGGTGCTACTGGTGCTACTGGTGCAACAGGTCCAACTGGTGCTACTGGTGCAACTGGAGCGCAAGGAACAATCGGTGCTACAGGTGCTCAAGGTCCAACAGGTGCTCAAGGTGTCCAAGGTGTAACAGGACCTACTGGTGCTGCAGGTGCAGACAGTACAGTCGCTGGTCCTACAGGAGCTACTGGTGCAACAGGACAATTTGGTGGAGTCACACTTGACTACACATTTAGCAACAACACTGGTGACACAGACCCAGGAAGCGGAACTCTTAAGTTTAACAACGCTAATCTAACAAACGCTACTTTCTTATTTATCGACGATGAGTCTGATGGCGCTGTCGACATTCAAAACTACTTGCGAACAATTGATGACTCAACAAGCACAGTTAAGGGTCACCTTCGCATTTCGCTAAAGAGCGATTCAAATAACTTTGCGTTCTACGCAATTACTGCTGCAAGCACCGAGGCTTCTGGATATTTCAAGATTCCAGTTTCACACCTTGATGGTCTTGCAACTTCATACTCAAATGGTGCGGATGTAGTAGTTACATTTGCTCGTACTGGTGACAAAGGTGACACTGGTGCAACTGGTGCAACAGGTGCACAAGGCGCGACAGGAGCAACGGGTGCACAAGGAATTCAAGGAGAGACTGGTGCCACAGGCGCGGTTGGACCTACAGGTGCTCAAGGAAGCACAGGAGCAGCGGGAGCAACTGGACCGACTGGAGCTCAAGGAAATGTGGGAGCAACTGGACCAGCTGGTGCCACTGGAGCTACAGGAAGCGCAGGAGCAACTGGAGCAGTAGGACCTACTGGAGCAACGGGTGCAACAGGTGTCGGTGAAACTGGTCCGACAGGTGCTCAAGGTCCAACGGGTGCAACAGGTGCACAAGGTATTGCTGGCCCAACTGGTGCTACTGGTGCAACAGGTGCTGCAGGTAACTTTGGTGGAGCAACATTTGATTACACCTTCTCTTCAACAACAACAGAAGCAGACCCAGGAACTGGAAAGCTTCGTTTTAATCAAGCAGACCTACAAACTGCAACATTTATGTTTATCGACGACGAAGTTGATGGCGCAATTGATATTCAGCCATTCCTTCGTACTATCGACGATTCGACAAGCCCAATCAAGGGTCACATGCGAATCAGCAACAAAACCAACTCAACTGACTTTGCGTTATTTACAATCACAGGTTCAATTACTGAAGCAAGCGGATACTTTACAGTTCCAGTTTCTTATGTAAGCGGTCTTGCAACATCATTCGACAACAATGAAGACATCATTATTACCTTTGCTCGTACAGGTGATGTCGGTCCTCAGGGTATTCAAGGTGTAACAGGTCCTATGGGACCTACAGGTCCTGTCGGTGCGACTGGTCCTGCAGTAACTGGTGCTACTGGTGCAGCTTCTACAGTTCCAGGCCCAACAGGTCCTGCTGGTGCAACTGGTGCAACTGGTCCACAGTCTGATGTTGCTGGTCCAACTGGTCCACAGGGTATTCAAGGACCAACAGGTGCTGTCGGTGCTACAGGTGCAACAGGAGCTATTGGTGCTACAGGAGCTGTCGGTGCTACAGGTGCAACAGGTGCGACAGGTGCGACTGGTTTACAAGGTCTTATTGGAGCAACAGGTGCTACAGGCTCACAAGGTGAGATTGGTGCTACAGGTCCTCAAGGTGAAATTGGTTTAACTGGAGCAACAGGTGCAACAGGTGCAACAGGTGAAATTGGTGCGACTGGTGCAACAGGTTCTGTTGGTGCAACAGGAGCAACAGGTGCAACTGGCTTAATTGGAGCAACAGGTGCAACTGGTGCTACTGGTGAAGTTGGTCCAACTGGAAGTACAGGTCTTACAGGTGCAACAGGTGCGACTGGTGCAACAGGTTCTGTTGGTGCAACAGGTGCTACAGGCGTTGCAGGCCCAACGGGTGCAACAGGTGCAACTGGTTCTACAGGTGAACAGGGTATTCCAGGTGTTGGTATCACCATTCTTGGTTCTTATCCAAGTGTTGAAGCACTTAATGCTGCACAGCCAACAGGAAATGAAGGAGATGGTTACCTTGTAAATGGTGACCTCTATGTTTGGGACGCTGTTGGTCTTGTTTGGGAAAACGTTGGAAATATTCAAGGTCCAGTAGGTCCTACAGGTGCAACTGGTGCAACTGGTGAAACAGGCCCTACAGGTTCACAAGGTGAGCTTGGTAATTTTGCAATTGTTGCAGACACACCACCAGCATCTCCAGATGCAGGTGATGCATGGTTTAACAGCAACAATGGAAAAACTTATGTTTATTTTGACAGTTACTGGATTGAGACAGGCGCAGCTCCAGTAGGTCCTACAGGTGCAACAGGTTTAACTGGTGACACAGGCCCAACTGGTCCTGCATCTACAGTTGCTGGACCTACAGGTCCAACTGGTTACCGCGGTATGACTGGTCCAACAGGTCCATCAGTAACTGGTCCAACTGGTCCAACTGGTCCAACTGGTGCGACTGGTGACCAAGGTAATACTGGTCCAATTGGATTAACTGGTCCTCAAGGTGCACAAGGTATTCAAGGTGTAACTGGTCCTACAGGAGCCACAGGTGCAACTGGTGCAACAGGTGCACCATCAACAGTTACTGGCCCGACAGGTGCGCCAGGAGAATTTATTCCACAAGCTTCCACACCTCCATCAGGTGCTGTTGCTGGTGATGTTTGGTTTGATACTGAGAATGGTGCAATTTTTACTTACTACGACAATGCTTGGGTTGAAGTAGGAACAACTGAGTTTGGTGGCGCTACAGGACCAACTGGTCCACAGGGTGCAACTGGCCCACAGGGTAATTCAATTACTGGTCCACAGGGTGCAACTGGTCCTCAGGGTCCAACAGGCTCTGTAGGTGCTACAGGTCCAATCGTTACAGGACCTACAGGTCCACAGGGTCTTGGTTCACAGGCTAAAGGTTTCTATAACGATTATGCAGAATTCGAAGCAGGTGCTGGTGCATCTGCTGGTGAAATTGGTGACTTTTACGTTATCTACGAAGAAAACACTATCTATATTTATACCGAAGAAGATGGCTGGATTGAAGCTGGCGCTTTAATTGGTCCAACGGGTGCGACTGGTGCTGCTTCAACAATTCCAGGTCCGCAAGGTGTAACAGGACCACAAGGTGATACAGGACCAACTGGCCCACAGGGAACTGCTATTTCTCTTAAGGGAAGTGTTGCAAACTCAGGTCTTCTACCAACAGGTCCAAACTTTGTTAACGATGCTTATGTTGTTGACGCTGATGGTGATTTATATGTATGGAATGGCACTGCTTGGTACAACGTAGGTCAAATTGTTGGTCCTCAAGGACCAGTAGGTCCTACAGGTCAAACAGGAGAAACTGGACCTCGCGGTGTGTCAGGTGCTGCTTCTACAGTTCCAGGCCCAACGGGAGCAACTGGTGCGACTGGTCCAAAGGGTGGAGTTACATATCCAATTTCATCAACTGGTGATGGTGGAGAGTTCTTAGTTGAAGGAATAGTAGGCTCTAATCCAGAAATGATTGCCGTTCGCGGTGAGAAGATGTTCTTCAACGTTGCTGGAGTCGTAACACAAAACAGTTTTGCAATTCGTTTATCTCAATTTAGTACAGCTACTGTTCCAGGAACAACAAACAACTCTCCTAGTCTTGGACGTAATGGTTCTAGCCCAGACACAATTATTGTGTATGACGTTCCGCTAAATGCTCCGTCTCAGATTTTCTATGTTGACGCAAGTGATACCAATATTGGTGGTGTTATCACTGTTGTAGATAAAATTGGTCCGCAAGGCCCTCAAGGCATCCAAGGTCCAGTTGGTATCCCAACACAGAATCCTTTTGTGTCAGTACTAAGTGCAACTGGTGCTGCATACACTGGAAGCCCAGGAGCTGGAACTTACAGTCAGTATGGAAAACAAGTAATGTTTAATGTTGCAGTTGCTTGTACAAACATTACAAATTTTGGAACTGGTCAATGGCAATTAACACTCCCAGTAACTCCTGAAACAGGTAGGGCCCTGAGCTTTAGTGGAATCTTAGATGTTGCAGGAAACCAGTCAGGAGCCGTTTATGAAATTGCTGGTCACACAACAGAAGGCTCTGCAATTGTAAGACTTTTCATTATTGGTACAAACGGTTTGCGTGCAAATCTAACTGGAACTTCTCCAGCTACATTGACTACTTCAAGTCGTGTATACATTAGCGGTGCCTTCTTGGCACAGACTTCAGCATAAGAGGAGGATGAATAATGCCAGCGATTGATTTTCCATCAGACCCAGCTCTTAATGAGGAGTATACAAACGGTATCCAAACTTATAAATGGAATGGCTCTGCTTGGCGTCTAGTTCGTACAAGTGCAGTGGGCCCAACTGGTCCAACAGGTCCAGCAGGTCTTGACTCAACCGCGATTGGTGCAACTGGTCCTCAAGGACCTACAGGACCGCAAGGTATTCAAGGACCAACTGGAGCCCCAAGCACAGTAACTGGTCCTCAGGGTCCAACAGGTGCAACTGGAAGCTTTGCTATCTCTCCTTGGACTACATACACACCAACTCTTTTTGGTAGTACAACTAATCCAAATATTGGTAACGGAAGTATTACTGGTCGTTATATGAATGTTGGAGCAACAATTTTTGGAGAGATTCGTATTCTTGCTGGAACTACTGGATTTAGCAGAGGTTTGGGAAGTTACTCTGTAAGTTTGCCATCTGCTGGTATTGTTGAAAATTATCAGCCAGTAGGTCAAGTTGTTATGCGTGACGAAGGACCAGGTATTACATACTTTGGTACAGCTATATTTAATAACAACGTAACTGACCGCGTTGAGTTATATATTCATTCACAAGTTGCTCAGTTTGATGAAGGATTTGCTGTAACAGAAAGCACACCATTTCTCTTCAGTGCAAACGATAAAATTTTGATTCAATTCACTTACGAATCGCTGCTAGGTTAGGAGATAAAAAATGGCTGCTATTGATTTTCCTAACGACCCAGAAGTAAATGAAACTTTTGTATCTGGTTCACAAACTTGGATTTGGACTGGAACTACTTGGAACCTTGTAATTTCTCAAGTTGTGGGTCCAACAGGTGCAACAGGTCCTCAGGGTAGTGCGTCAACAGTTACTGGCCCGACTGGCGCGACTGGTTCATTTTTAATCTCATCTGATACACCACCAGCTGACCCTCAAGAGGGCGACTCTTGGTTTAACTCTGCAACTGGTCTTATCTATGTTTATTACGATTCCTACTGGGTTGAGTCTGCTTCTGCAAATATTGGACCAGCAGGTCCAACTGGTCCAACTGGAGCACAAGGTGCTGCTTCCACGGTAACTGGTCCTCGGGGAGCAACTGGACCGACTGGAGCAACTGGTCCGCAGGGAAACACAGGACCTACAGGCCCTCAAGGTTTATATGTTGCAGGACCAACTGGTCAAGCAGGTCCAACTGGAGCAGTAGGTGCAACAGGACCAGAAGGAGAACGTGGTCCAACAGGAGCTACTGGTCCTCTAGGACCAACAGGTGTTGAAGGACCAACTGGTCCTGACGGATTGCTTGGCCCAACAGGTCCTCAAGGTGTGCAGGGACCGACAGGTCCTCGTGGTTTCGTAGGTGCAACAGGTCCTGTCGGTGCGACTGGTCCTGCAGTAACTGGTGCTGCAGGAGCAACAGGTCCCGTAGGACCAACAGGTCCTTCAGGTGGTCCTACAGGTCCAACTGGTGCTACTGGTGCGACAGGCGCTACAGGTGAAACTGGTGCTGCAGGTCTTCGTGGACCAACAGGTGCAACTGGTCTTCAAGGTGCTGCTTCAACAATTCCAGGTCCGCAAGGAGAAGTAGGACCAGCAGGACCAGCAGGTCCAGCAGGTCCAGCAGGTCCTCAAGGTATTCAAGGTCCGCAAGGTAACCAAGGTATACAAGGTATTCAAGGAGTTGCGGGACCAACTGGAGTCAGCTTTGCTGGAATCACCTCAACAAGTAATTTAACTATTACTAACAGTGGACCAGTTGGTTTTCAAGTTAATACTATTGGTGCTTATGCAGTTGGCACAAGAGCTCGTCTTGCTAGCTCTGCAGTTCCTTCAAATTATATGGAAGGTATTATTGCCTCAGTTGCATCAACTCCAACTCCAGCTATTAGCATTACAGTTGATAAAGCTTCTGGTGTTGGTAATACCTATGCATCATGGAATTTAGTTCTTGGTGCTGGTGAAGTCGGGCCTGTTGGTCCAGTAGGTCCACAGGGTGTATCAATCACATTTAAAGGTTCTGTTGCAACATTTGGAAATCTTCCAACGACTGGTCGTTCAATAAATGATGCATGGATTGTTGATGCAGATGGTGACCTTTATGT
>Ga0247723_1000727_pt1 | contig 21306 bp, 13 predicted proteins | sample MSEWelMarce5H_FC_FD_189079 | JGI IMG/M metagenome (GOLD analysis project Ga0247723, IMG submission 189079) | Subsurface sediment microbial communities from gas well in West Virginia, United States - MSEEL Well Study Marcellus 5H_FC | ecosystem: Environmental > Terrestrial > Deep subsurface >... | reverse complement strand
AAGTATGAGGGTCCGTGCGGACTTTTGGTTTTTCGCATGTTACACTTAGCGAAAAAATCCGGATTCATATGCGATGAAAAAGTCCTATAGAGATGAGCCGACTTCTCGAAGGTGCCTTGAAAAGTTGCAAAAGTTAGTAAAAGTCATGCCGACCCCTCAAAAAGTCCCATAGAGATGAGCCGACCCCTCGCTCCAAGCCTTGAAAAGTTGCAAAAGTTAGTAAAAGTGTTGCCAACCCTCGCTCCAAGCCTTGAAAAGTTGCAAAAGTTAGTAAAAGTCCCTTAAAAAGTTGCAAAAGTCCCTTAAAGTAGTGCCGACCTTCGCTCCAAGCCATATTTTTTTATACAACGCTAGGTAGCTACCTAGGTGGGGGTCTCGCGTTTTGCCAAGTTTCGCACCTTTCGCTAAAGCGAAGGGAGCATCTTGCCCAAGATTTGTAAAAAATCGTCAAGTTCATCGAGGTGCCCGGAAAAAAAGACAAAAAACCCTTACGCTCGTTCAAAACGGCATGTTTTAGCCAGCCACGTCGGACCTCATGAACTAACAAAAAGGCCGACGCGCCACATGCCTTGGACGACTTGGTTTTTTTCTCATACCCGATGTTCCAACCCCGCTTAATGGGACCTCTTCTCTCTTCGGAATGCCTCTCCTCGGAAAGACCTCGCCGACAACCCATCCTTTTGAGTTATAACTCAAAGGTTACATCTCTTCTGGACCAGCGTCTGCGCCCGCTTAGACATACAACCCCCATTGTGCGATTTTTATAAACTTACCTCGACCTAGTTGGGCCTAATAAATTAATAAAACTCACAGTCGAGTGTCTACTGCGGACGGGAGGGACCGCGTATATTCTCTAACCTCAAGTCATAAGAAAATATACCAACCCCAACCTGTTTGAATGGCAAGACAAACTTCCAGTTGGGCGGTCATACTAGGGTGTTATAAAATTATCTAAAGGAAATAATAAAAGGTAGGTGTCGACTTCACAAATCATTAACGAGAAGCGAGTCTTAACGAAATGCAGTCGAACGAGCGGTAGCGAGATCGACAAATGTCAGTTATAGCGAGCAATTTAATAGCAAGTCACAAAAAAGTCGTGCAACCTATATACGGCGGCAAAAATGTCCGTCTTGGCCGTGGTAGTTTCGCTCATCGTAGCCACCGCTATAGTCGCACCTAGCGCGTATGAGTACCGCCGCGTGCAAAACGAACGTATACCAGCTCAAAGTATTCAAACTCCAGCTCAGCCCAAATTCCAAACCCAGTTCAAAGCTCAGCCCAAATTCCAAACCCCACGCCCATCCCCGTGCACATCCCCATGGTCGCCATGACTACCCCTACGACCTACCAAGTCCCTTACTGGCTTGGCGGCTTTGCCGTTACCACACCGGCCCCAGCTACGTGGACTCTGCCACTGACCTACAACAACGGAGGCAAGGTCCAACCAGGTGAGTTTCTCCAGATCCGTAACTACGGACCGGGCATCATCACGCTACTTACAACTCCACCAGAGACCATAGACTTCGGACCCTCTTACGCTATCGCCGCTAGCTCTATCGTTAAGATACTTAGCAATGCACCCAACTGGGTCATAACGACTCCTTTCTCCATTAGCAATGTTACTTGCGGCGTTGGGCTCTCTTGTACGGGTACTCAAGTAAGTTTGGGCCCTTATAGCACGGCCTCCACGTGTACTTGGGCTAACGTTGTGACAGATGCCTACGGTAGGACGACTTGCACTTCTAATACGCCTCCGGTGATTTTTGTCTCCGGAACTTCTCCTATTACGGTTGGGGGTGGGAGTAGTAATCCTGTGATAAGCATTGATGCGACAGTGTTATATACGCCAGACAACGTCAAGTATTGGGGTGCACGCGGAGATGGCGTAACAGATGATTGTGTTGCTTTTAACAATGCTCTGCTGGCCCAGCCCTCGGTGTTCGTGCCTCCCGGCGTCTATATTATAGGATGCTCAATCAGAATGTCAAGTGGACGCTCACTGTCCGCTGCACCCGGTACGGCGACCTTGAAACGTGTAAATAACGCCCCATCCGGATTCAACATGATCACTAACCTAGCCTCCGGCGACATACATAACATCGCAATTACCGGTCTAACAATGGACGGCAATTACTTAACGCAAACGGACCAGAGCTTTACACTCATCCAATTCAACGACATCATAGCATCGAACAGTACCAATATTATGGTCAGTCAGTGCCAGTTCTTAAATTCCGCTAACGGCACGGGACAAGCATTGCAGGTGGCCGGATTCAACGGAGTGTTGGTGGATAGTTGCACTTTTACCGGTGGCGGCGGCGCTACTCTCTCAAGTGCTATGTACTTCCGCCGTTCGTCGGTCATCACAGTCAGTAATAACCACATATACGAAATGGGTGGTACAGGTATCCATTTCGTGTCCGCCACCGTCGGAGAGCTAGGATACGCGCTGACTGTGACTGGCAACATCATCGAACGCCTCGATGGCCGTGGAATGGTACTCTCCGATGTCAATGGTGCCGTGATTTCTAATAATGTGCTCAATCAGACTGGTACCGGACTAAACAGCCCGAACGGAGAGTTTGGTATATTAGTCTCCTTTACAAACGGCGGATCCAATGACTTTATCATCTCCAACAACGCTATCTACGACAATCCAGGAACTTGTATCGCCGTTTACAGTGCTTCTTGGGCCATTATAACTGGCAACATCGCCCGCAAGTGTGGCACCGCCAACATTATGCTACGAGCCACTACTTTTGCACACGTGTATAATAACATCCTGCACAACACACCCGACACAGTACTACGTCCGTTCTCTTTGGCAACCACTGTCGCGGTAGGACTTATTACATTAAACGGCGGGTCCGGTAGTGCTTTCATCTCACAAAACAGAATCCAATCCTCAGTGCCCACGAACGTCAGTGTTCCGCAGTACAGTGTATGGACCGACGGCACTGGTATTACCGTTAACTTAGGCATCAATATAATGTCCTCAGCTAATATTGCCCAGCAGCTGCGTCTTAATTCTAGTACTGATCAACTTCTTACGATACAACTCCCCCGATACATTGTTACGCAACTCCCTACGTGCGGTGGCTCCGGTACAGCTGCGAACATGCTTGCCATCGCTTCAAACGCTTTCACTGGACCAAACACCGGCGATATTGTTTTCTGTGACACTACAACCAACACATGGAAACGCACCAGCGATCTGCGCGCAGTCACCACGGGCAAGGTTTTATTCACCACTGACGATGGAGTTTTTCTTGGCACTGGAAGCGTGTTGGCGACCACTGCTACGGGCCCTTACACTTTTCATCAGGCGTGGGCTGGAACGCCGACTGGTGTGCCTGTAGGTGCCACAGCTGCTTACATTCCTTGCGGCATCGACACGACTAACAGCAAATACTGTTGCTACATAGGCGCTGCGTGGAAGTGTACTCTCCTGACTTAATAGCTCGGACATTCGGAGAGAAGCCTGATACAACTATATTTTTTAAAACACGCATACCATCCTTTTTTTGATTTTGGTGGTGATGTTGAATCCGTTAAAGATTCGGCGCTGGTACATCGCTTAGTAGCTAAAGCTACGAGTTACATGACTCTCTATCCAAAAAGGTAACTACCAGCGATGCACCGCGCCCTCCTATAAGACAAAATTAAAGCTATCGAGTCAAACTACCTTTTAGAGGCTGATAAACTATCATACAACAACCCTAAAAAAACATGCAGGACATCGTTACATTCATCGACGAAGCCGAAAGGGCACCCAATGCGGAAGCTATTCGTAAAGCCAACCGGGAGAATCCAACTATGGACGACGTCTGTCTAAAAGAACTCGGCCTCCACTACAAAGGTCGCTTGTATATCAGCAAGATTGTCCCGGAGCAAGTCATGGTACAACGCGTGCACGAAAACAAGATCCGAGTTATCATCTCAATGGGATTCTCGATGAGTCCGTGGGCTCGTATTGAATCGAGACTTGGCAATCCTGAACTAATTAGTTATGATCTCGAAGACCAGGAGACTCCTGAAGACATCACTGCTATGAAGCGAGCACTCCCACACATCGCGAAAAAGATACAAGAGTGTCTGCTACGTGGCGATAACGTGTTAATACACTGCTACCAAGGGATGTCTCGGTCAGTGACCCCAGTGCTCTACTTTATTAGCAAGATGCACAACATACCCCTACTAGTCGCACTTAAGCATGTCAAGGCCAAGCGTCCGGTGATCTGTCCCAAAAAAGCATTCCTAGAGTTATGTCTTTAGCGAAGCTTATGTCTTCTCGGAACGCAAACTCGTCCGAATTCGGCGCCGAAACATCGCTTAGTAGCTAAAGCTACGAGTTACAGAGTCTTGAATCAAAAAAGGTAACTATCAGCGATGTACCAGCGCCTGAATCTTATTCCAAAAAAAGATTTTAAGAACCCGCCTACTGATTGCGGAATTCATATATGTTGCGCATGTAGGTGTCTTCGGAGATCCAGTTAGATGCCAACATTGCGTTCCAAACTTCAGCGTATCTATACGTGGATAAAAAACACAAATAAATTCATCACCTGTCCTGGCGGGGTTGTCGGATGAGGACTTATGAAAAAGAAGGTCTTCTCTGTTTTTTTGGAAGGGAGTTATCTTTTTTGGGAAGTTTTCTCTGGGTTTTTTGGAGGGTTTCGCGAAAGGGAAAACGTGTATACGAGGTCTTAAAAAATTATTCAAGGACCTCTTACTTGCGATCTTTGCTCTTCAAGACCTTAACCGAGGTCATGGCGACTTGTTTTTTGTAGGGAGTCTCCATAGGTTGAACAGATTTAGGCGCCGACGCAACAAGCTGGGTAGGGATTTGCATCGGCTTTGTCACACTTTCTACAACCATCGTGCTCCCCGGAGCATCAACTTTGTTCGTCGGCATTTCTAGGCCTGCCACACCCTGCGCTAGTACTCGCCACTTGTCGTTATTACAACCCAACACAACATAGCAACCCGACTCCAGTCGATATTCACCGCACTCGAAGTCTTCCGATTGCAAGATCAGTTCGGCACCCTTGTTACGTATGGCTACCGACGTCAGACGCGAAGCTAGCGGCAATCCATTCAACCGTACGGAGTACACTTCCTTAGCCACATTCACCACCAAGTTAACACCATCAGGTACCACCGCTGCATTTTGGTCGATCTCAGCTACTTTTGAGTACCCGGGAATCAGCATAAACGCCATCGCGACGACTTATACCACCCGATATATTTTTTTCAGCTAATTATAACATCATTAGTACGCATCAGAGATGGCACTTGTCACCGGTCAACCCATCCCCGAGCATCTTCCCTATACCAAGCTCACTAATTCAGCGCCCATCCCCAACTTTCTTGGTGTTGTCGAGGTCACTCCCACTGCGGCCGCTGTCTATACCTTGCCACTGATTCTAGCTAGCAATCCTATCGTCACGGGTGCTTTCCTCTACATCAAGAACTCGTCCGTCTTCGTCGCAACGATTACACCCACTGATCCCAATACCATCGATGGTCTCAGTTCTATCCTAGTTAACGCTGGCACCAATGTTGTACTGTCTTGCTCTCCCACGGGCAACTGGTCTCGTATCAGTACCGTAAACAACACGCTTAGTGTTCTAAACTTTGGCGCACGCGGCGACGGTATCACTAACGACACGGTGGCACTCCAGGCTGCCCTAAACGCTGTCAAACTGACGGGCGGTGAGCTATTAGTACCCGCCGGAACTTACATGATTACTACTCTTTCCCTCTCGAGTGCTAACAATATCACCCTGTCCGGTACCGGCAAACGTAGTGTTATCAAACGTATCGCCGGTACAGCACCCGGAGTCAGCAACATGCTATCCGTTTCTAGCTGCGACAGTGTCGTCATTCGCAACATCGACTTCCAGAACATTAGCAACGGAGTCGACGGTGGCACCCTATACCAGGACAATTGTTGTTTCTTTAACAATTGCACCAACAGCAAATTCACTGATAATTTCCTGAGTCTCGGTCTGCAAGGGGGTGCTATTCTCGACAATTGTGTCGGCTGCACTCTCGCCAATAACACTGTGTATGCCCAAGGCGAAAATCCAGCTGCACCGACCCTGGCCTCGCGCGCTAATGGTGCACTCGCTATTCTTGACACGTCTTCTCAGTGCAAGATCATTAACAACACTATTCGCACGGCCGCCAACGGTATCGTGGTGCAGTGTATTCAAGCGGGCAGTATCATCACCGATTGTATTATCGATGGTAACACCGTCGCCGAATGCTCAGCTTATGGCATTGCTTTGTACGACAACAATCTGAACGTAGGCGGCTCGGGCAACATGCGTCGCAACGTGGTTTCGAATAACACCATCCGTACTATCTACGGTAGCAAGATCAACCAGATCAGCGGCTTAAAAGATTATGGTGCTGGTATCTATCTGCAAGGTGCCGAGTATACGGCTTGCACGTCTAACAATATCAGTAACACTAACATCCAAACTAACGGTAATCTACTCTCTCCGGCGGCTATCGGCGTGGCCAACACCAATGCAGGCACCATCGTGGGCAATTCCATCGTCGATCCAGTCGGTTTCGGTATTATGATTGCCAACCCTCAAGGATTCGGACCCACCGATTCAGGTTTCACAGTCTCAGGTAACACTATCTTGCCGACGGCTACTTCGGTAACTGCGATCAATATCGTGGCAGCTTCGCACATCGATATCACCGGCAATGTTATCACGGGTCCGGCCGCCGCAATCAATTTCGCTATTCGCACGCAGCTTTCGACATTGGGTTGCGCTTTCATCAACATTATCGGCAATATCATCAACTCTACACCAGGCTTTGTTAATGCGGGTGTTCAGCTCCAGGACACCACGGATTCCGTGGTCTCTAACAACAATTTCCAGTCCGGCACGACCACGCAGGGTACTGCCATTGTCGTTAACTCGGGCACCAGTCGCATTCGTCTGTTGTCTAACCAGATTCGCGGCTTCCAGCGTGGTATCCGTCTGATCACGACGGCCGGTCTAACTGACGTTGTCAACAATTATGTGAACGGCAGCCCGGGCTCTTATCTGTTCGATACGGGTGGCGCATACGTGGCAAATAATTCAGGCCTGCCGGCATCCACCACGGAACTATTCCAAGGCGTGGGTGCACCCTTCCGCACCGATGTGGTCAATGCAAATGTTTTAGATGCACGCGGTGCTCAGTACGTTAGCGTTGACGGTACATCGGCCCCGACTATCAACTCCTTGATCAACGGTATTCCGGGCCAGCAAATAACTATCTACAATAGCGCGGCCGGCGCCGGTAACATCACGCTGACTTACAGTGCCACAACGCTACAGCTGGCTGGCTCTGTAAATCTAGTCCTGACACCGCGTAGCACCGTTACATTGGTGTGCACGGGCTTTGTAGCGCCGATTCTTTGGCAAGAGCTGAGCCGCAAGATCGCCTAAGTTTGCAGAGTTTGTTTTAAACCTAGTAGGGGCACCGCCAACCATGTATATTTTTTGATCTACGAGAGTCGACCTTCTCAACAACATAATTCAAACAACCATGTATATTTTTTGATCTACGAGAGTCGACCTTCTCAACGACATAATTCAAACAACCACAAAACTATCGCATACTAATATGAGATGTTGAAACTGGTGTTGTTTGCCGCTCTGGCCGTGGCAGTTACCACTTTACCACATGCCGCCACCTACAATCCGCCTCATATACCCGTGCAAACTGTTCCACCCACTCCTGAATTCGACATACCTTGGTGGCTCGGCTCTTTTATTGCTACCGTCAATGAAACCTCGAACTGGACGCTTCCTCTGACTTACCCCAATGGAGGTCGCACGCCCATAGGTACGTCTCTCATAATTCAAAACCAAGGTCCATCCAACATCACATTGTACGCAACGGCACCTGAAACCATTCAAGGATTAGGCTTTTACATTGTCCAAGCTGATTCTACAGTATTGTTTTTGAGTAACCTTGACTGGATTGTTACGTCTACAACAAGCGGATCTGATGCTTCGTCAGGTGTTTTCACGAACCTTAAAGTCACAAACTATACCGAGCTCAACGGCGATGTCGTAACTAGCGGTCCACTCCTTATCAACTCTGATAACAGCTCGTGCTCTGCTGGCTTTGTGGCCGGGACATCTCGCGACACTTGTCTTTATCGGGCTTCGTCGGGTGTTTGGACCTTTAATTCTGGGGGAGCGCTCCTCGTACCAGCTTACTCTTGCACGGGATGTAATATCTCTGCTGTACCCTCAGCTAACTTAACGGGAGATCAGTCTATCCTAGGTCGCATAAGTATTGGGCCCGACACCGGCACTTTCACGGCTCCCGGCAGTTCGTTTGCAGTCACTCAGCTCCGTGCTGTCTACTCCGAATCTTTTACTACCAGCCGTACTGCACGTGCATGGGGCCAGTCTGCTAGTTTTACTTCGTCCGGCACCATCACGGCCACTCGTCTACGAGCCAATGATCGTTATTTGGCAATTGATGGCCAACCTTCTTGGTCTGGATCTAGTGCTTACACTGATCGAGTCACGCTGACTTTTGGGGGTAACGGTACATATGCTTGCAGTTACGCTTCAGGTGGTTCGTTTGCCCCACATGTCGCTAACATTGATTTTCAGTTGACTTCACCGGGTGCTTTGACAGGAACTTCTTGCGTTTTATCAGCTTCCATTGCCGCGATCTCAGGTGTAGGCACCGCATCGGTACAACACGTAACAGGCTATTATTCCTCTCCGGTGACTATCGCCGGCTTGGCGGCAGCGGTTACAGATCTTTCTGGATTTTATTCGGCCAGTTCAACGAAAGCAGCGATTACGCGTCATGCTAACTACTGGGCGGACCCCCATACTTCAACCGCTCCCAGCAAGGCTGCATACTATGTAAACTCTAACACGGCCGATTGCTCGGCTGGCTTTGTAGCGGGAACCACTATGGACACATGTTTTTATCGGGCTGCTGCAAATTCTTGGACTTTCAACGCTGGTACTTCACTCCGTGTACCTCAATATATTTGTTCGGGATGCACTAGTGCGCCAACCAACACGGCAGCCGGCGCTATTTCAACTACTATTTCCAATCCTACTTTACAAGCATTCGGAGCTGTGACAGCCAATGCAGCGAGTGGTACTCTAGCTTTTACGGTTTCTACAGCCGCGTTAACTTGTGGAACAGCTACCGTTACCAATACTAACGTGGCCGCATCTAGCGAAGTTATTCTAACGATTCAAAGCTACAGTGGGACTCGCTACACTAACGGTATCCCAGTCATTAGTCGTGCTAACACGGCGGGCTCTTCGTCAGGCAGCTTCATTATTCAGCTCTGCAATGACCATGCCACAAACGCGCTCTCAGGCAACTTGTACGTGGCTTTCTGGGTGCTGAATTAGAACCTCATAAAGGAAATTTTTGTTTTTTTGCGTGTTTATGTGTTTTGTGTCGTTGCATAGATAAAAGAAAAAAGAAGCCTTAATTCTGATCCTTACGGATCGGAGCCTAAGTAAAAAGCTTAAACTTGGCGCCATCTGGTAAACCCGGTTGCTTTGACACGAACAAAGCAGTATACTGTACCCAGGGCGGGTGTCTCATTTGATAATGAAGAGAGCCAGATGTTATTATTAACACCACTTTGGTTATGCACCATCGTAGTAAAAGAGTCACCTATAACTATGTAGACCATCGCACCTTCCTGGTCGTCGTTGAAAGAAGTGCCAAAGTTAATGAGTGCAAAGTTTGTCGGAGCGGTGTTTGCTGTGCGGAAATAGTAGGTCGTACTGGAGTAAGTAGCTGAGGTAGCGCCTGCTGCTAAAACAGTCACACTGTTTGGTATTAGACTACCGCTCCAGTGATAGTTAGAAGTAAGGTAGGGAATGCTTCTCGAATAGTATTGCACTGCAGAACTACCACCGCCGATCTGGATGGGACCCTTTGAGACGTATGTATCTGCTGAGTAGGTTATAGTGAAGCCGAAGGCAGTATTGTATAGTGTTATGGGAGTTTGCACTTGCATGTAGGCGGGTGGATTCCCGGCGGAGTTGACGATTATGGCGTCCAAAGGATTGAGGGAGGTGTCTACCGTAGCATTCTTAGTGCCAAAACGACAGTCCGTTATCTCCACACCTCCGCGATTAGCTACTAGCAGTCCAAAACCAGCGTCTGACAGAATCATAGCTGTATATGTACCTGTTCTGGTCGCGAGGAATGTTACTTGTTTTAGTGTTAGGGCACTTGCTTGTAAGAAATGCAAACCAGCTGTTTGGAAGTCCTCAATGTTGCAATTTTCTATCGTTATGTCGGGATAGATTGGCGGTGATAGCTGTCCGAATTCGGCCCAATACTTACACGGGGCGCCGTTAATACCATTCACGCCGTAAAAGCTGGCTCTGTTAAGGATCTTGAAGCCACACGCTGCAGGGTTAGATATGAGATTGATGCCTCCGCCAATAAATGCGGTACCAGCACCGCCGAGAAGCTGTATGCCGTTGCCAGTGCCACTATTGCCAAAGATGCAGCTATAGAAGGTGTTCTGAAAGTCCAGGAAACCGCTGTAGAAAGATGCATTCGAACCCGAACCTTGGAAGAGACACTCCTGTACGGTGTTCTCAAAGAAGGTATTGGCTGTAACGTCCATAGCTGAGGAGCCCCCGTAAAAGCCAATACCTGAGAATGTGCAGCGAGATATACCTACCGAGCCTTGGGTTGCGACGAGTGGAATGCTGCCCGACGCGACGCTGCCTGTACCTTGTAGTTTGGTAGTATAGTAACCCTGACCGTTCCAATACATACCGGATGCGTACATTAAGAGAGTAGAGCTAACTAGATAGGTTCCAGCAGGAAAGTATAGCTGCAGTGATCCGTTGATAGCACGTTGCAGCGCAGCAGTGTCGTCTGTAATGCCATCACCTTTGGCACCGTAGTCTTTAACACTGACAAAATCCATGAGCTTTGGCAATAATGCTCGGGGTGTAGGTGTTCCAACCAAAGCTGAGTCTAGAGGTAAACCTACAATGGGCGCGGTGGCAGTACCGGAGAGTATTAGCGGTGAGGTGACGGCGAGCGAAGTAACGGGTGCAGAATTGCAAGTCAGGGTTGATCTACCATATGCGTCGGTGGTAGTGACGGGCCAGGCACACGTAGTGGGCGTACCGTAAGAAGCTAAGGCTACTTGATTTCCAGAGCAAGAGAGACCAGCACCGCACGTGACGTTACCAGCGCTGAAGGGTGTGGTAACAACCCAATTGGGTGCATTACTTAGTACTTTAACCATAGTGGATGCTGATATTAAGTAGGAAGGTCCTGATTCAATAGTCTCAGGACTAGTAGTTACAAGCGTAATGGTACCAGGACCGTAGTTACGAATCTGAAGAAACTCACCCGGTTGTACCTTGCCTCCGTTATTGTAGGTTAAGGGTAGAGTCCATGTAGCAGGACTAGGCGTCGTGACAGCAAAGCCGCCCAGCCAGTAAGGCACCACATAGCTTGTCGTAGTCGTGAGTGCCGCCATAGGAATATGCACGGGTATTGGAACTGGCGAAGGGATATTCAAGGAACGTGGATCCCTACCATTTTCTAGATCGCCCTTACGGAGTTCATACACGGCCGGAGATATCACCAACGCTGCCAATAACAACGAACCCAAAACTATGGCCACCGCCATGTTTGAGAACATACATACCGCGCGTATAATGTTTGATAATAAAAAACAAGCAGAACCCTAGAAAAAACATTCCCATAACCGCGAGCAGCACTCAGGGCTTGGGTGAGAAAGGATCCTCGAAATCGTTCTTCGCGCGAACACGCTCGATCTCAAGGAGACGCTTAGTAAGCTCGGTTGTAGATACCAGTTCTTTATCTTCTTTGCCGTCACGCGAAACTATCTTGTCGGACACGGTTTTCTTAGGCGCCGGTTTAGATGACGGCTGGCCGGGCTTGCCGCACCAGTCCTCCAAAACACAATCTTCGCAGTAAACGTGTTTTAGGTTTCCGTTGGGGCGATAAACGCTAAATACCTTTCCCGGTCTGTTCGGGCATACATGCATGAATATCTCGCATTCACGGCAGAACCAGTGACCGCAACCCAGGCCGCAATCACATGGGCTCGTATTGTAGCTGTCGCATTCATGGCACTTCATCTTTTGGGCTTTCGGAATCTCGGGCGCAACTTCTGCAGCTTCAAGCTTGAACCGTGCCACACGTGCCACCAGACGCTCCTTTTCAGCGCCGGGAATACAATGATCGCAAATAACTTGGCTTCCAAGTCTAAAGAGAATCGTCCCCTCCTTCATAGGGCAAAGATGCCAGTACAGGTTGCACGCGACACATTGCCGTCCGACACCAGAGGCGCAAGACTTGATGCTTCCACAGCCTGGACAGCATGCTCCAACAGCTCTTTCCAGTTTGATTTTGGCTTGCTCAAACTTTTGGTAATCTTTGAGGGCGCGATTAATGTAGCAGTTCTTACAAACGAGAAGACCTGCGTCCATAATCAAATTAAAACAGGTCACCGTGCCTGAGCAGGGGTGCCAAATGCATTCGCACTGTTTGCAAACGTAGAGATTTCTAGACCAATTGCGCCCGTCACCGATGGTAGTATCGTGGCTACCACACTGAACGCAAACGACCGGGGTATCGTCGTCGTTTTGCATTTTTCACAAATCTCAAAGTTACGAACAACGTAATCCTTACTAGGCTATCCAGTCTTCAATTTATATTTTTTGAAGGAGTCGCGCCAAAACTAAAAAATAACTAAGTTCCAACTAGCGTTTACAGGAGTAGCGCCAAAAACTAAAAAAATAACTACACTCCAACTAGTCCATGTCTCCGTCTAGGTCATCCTCTTCATCTACATCCGCTCTGGCCTCATCCGCTAGATCATCAAGATCGTCCTTGGCCTTATCCGCTAGATCATCAAGATCGTCCTTGGCCTTATCCGCTAGATCATCAAGATCGTCCTTGGCCTTATCCGCTAGATCATCAAGATCGTCTCCTGCAAGTTTAGTAGGTTTCGCGGCACGGTTGGTTTTGGATTTTTCAATCCCTACGCGCGAAGCTGCGGGTCCGTTCATTAGCCCGCTAAGGTTTGCTGACAATTCCACTATAACCATATGCATCTCTGCGACTTGTTTCTCCAGCTTAATCAAAGCATCAAGGTCTACCTTTGAGTCGGCCACTTTTGGAGCCGCTTCCTTCGATCCGCCATATTTCGCTAATAACTCTTCGTATTCTTCGCGGGCTTTTCCGAGTCTATAAACTCCCAATTCATCGTCGCAGCGTTTGCAGAAAACATGGTTATCGACAATCTCTCCCTCGATGTTCTCGCCGGTCTCACGACAGTAGTGCCAACGAAGCTTACAGGTAGCGCATCTATAGTCCGAACAGGCCTTACCATTTTCCAACATGCACTTGCATAGCTTTGATGCTGTGTTACTTTTGCACTCGGGACATCCGGTCGGATAACTTGGCTTTGCAACACTGACTTTCTCAACACTAGCTTTTGCAACACTGGCTTTTGCAACTTCGACAGCCGGGTCACAACCGCAGCGGTTCATACTTGGACAAGTTCTCGTCTAATACTTGATCAAATTTCTCACCCTTCGGGCCGCAGTTATCTAAGCTTCGTAAAAAAAGTCATAAAATCAGGCGCCGGTACATCGCTCGGCGTTACCTTTTTAGTGCCGAGACTCGGTAAAAACGCGATGTTTCAGCGCATAATTTCTATGGGTTTTATCAGATCTAAGCTTCGTAAAAAAGTCATAAAATCAGGCGCCGGTCCATCGCTCGTCGTTACCTTTTTAGTGCCGATACTCGGTAAATCACAGCGACGCCCATGCGCCGAATCTTAACGGATTAAATCGATAGTCATAAAATCAGGACCTCGAACTTTCCAGAACGATCCCGAGCTTCACGAAAACCCAACAATCTATTAACGCGCGGGCTGATTTTTATCAACAGATTATACGGGCGAGCAAAGCACACATCAATCGCCATGGCTAGCGACTTGCAGATTTACGCATACTATGAGCGCCGACCTGAGGAGTCACGATATGGCTTCGGATATCCCGTCTATTATGCCCAAAACGATCGCACCGCGCTCATTAATTTGTATAACGAAAGACTCGCAGCCGACGGACGCAAGCCTTGCATTGTTATTAGCTGGTTCATTTGCTCAACCAATGGAATCGTGGCACGACCTGCCGCATTTGACAACACTTCCGGCTACACTTGCATAGCCGACCGTGATGTACGCGCATGGCAACTCATCCCTAAGGATCTATTAGCTCAAAAATACAACGGACACGCTTCACCTCAGCCCAAGGTGACGTAGTTTCACAGTTAGACTATGTTTTTAGGGGTTAGTGTGCAACTATGCTATCAAAAAAAATATATTACGGCTCAGTGGATTATACTACCAAGAACGTTATAAAAAATATGAGGACTTAACTTCTCGCTACCACCCGTTTTTTGTCACAATTTCAATTCAGAACCCAAAAAGCGACATAAAGATTACCACTCAAAGCATTCGTGGCGTGATCATTACATAACTGAATTATAAACGATCCAGCACTCGATCCGGCTGTGTTAGATCTAAATACTCTCGGAATGCCGTTGGTGTACTGAGTACCAGAGTAACTTTGAATAGTTAACATGACTTCGGACACGGCTACCACGTTGGTGTTAGTGACTGTAGCCGTTTGACAAGTCTGAGAAGCAGTAGAGACGGTAAATGCCAATACACCGGAGGCGGCATTGGCTGTGACGGCTCCGAATGCTTGCAACGCTGGACTTGCAATAGTTGTACTAAAGGCACCTGCGGCTACGTTAGTGGGAGCCGAGGAACAACCTATACAAGTATAACCAGGTACCCGAAGCGATGTGGCTGCGTTGAAGGTCCATACATTAGCGGCCGCCCGAGATATACACGTATCAAATGCGGTTCCAGCACATATAATGTTAAATTGAGTGTTGCTATTCGCCCAAATACCAGCGTTATTGATCGCTCCTCCAGATATTGCAGCCATGCGTATAAAAACGGAATTTCCCGTCGTTGCCACGCTCTGTGATGTAAAATCTATGTCGTAAACATTTGTAAATGTCATCGGTCCAGAACCGCGAGATGGCTGTGCAAAACGAATACCGACAACGTCGGTGATAGTTCCGGTAGGTGACCCACTGGAAACAGATACAGGAATTACGTTATGTGCAACCGTGAGCGCTGCCGTGCCCGTAAAATTAGCTCCCATTCTTACATCTGTCCAAAGTGATGTAAACTGACTGGAAAGCGATCCTGCCGCATCATGTTGTGCAATGAATGTCGCGCCGATCTGTTGTGGGGTATAGTTACCCTCACCCGACGTTCCCATAACAAAACGCATGCCGCGATATATGTTAGTCGTCGTTGGTAGAGTAGTAGCATTATAAGCGTATCCAACAAGGGAAGTGGTCGTACCTATTATCACGCGAGCGTCTATTGCCTCTCCGGTAAATGAGCTAGGAGCATGCGTCGCTCCAGGCCCCAACAGTAATCTTACGATATTTGCATCACCGCAAGTTCTACTGGCATTATTCCAGGAAGAGAGTGCGCCAGCTGTTAATGTACAACCTGTTAGATCGTCGATAAATGCTCTTGAGGTGGTCAGATCCCCACATTTGGGCGCCACCGTATTAGAAATATTCAAAGTCGAGCCTACGACTAATGAACAGTCCACGGTAGCGTTAACCGTTCGCAGATCAGAAAAGACACCATCTGAGCCTTCTGAACCGAAAGTATTAGAAACGACGACCCAGTCAGGTGCTGTAAGAATGGAAACAGTACTGTCTGCCACGATGAGATAACTATCCAAACCTTGTATCGTTTCGGGGTAGGTGGTGTACAATGTAATATTGAAAGGGCCTTGGTTCTGGATTATAAGGGTACTTCCAACGGGAGTACGACCACCATTAGGATAAGTGAGTGGCAGTGTCCAGTTTGAGGTTTCGTTAGTAGACGTTACGTAACCTCCCATCCACCAAGGCACACTAAAATCCGGAGTGGGTGGTACAACCTGAATGGGAACATGTGGTGGACTATAAGTGGCTGTGTATGGTACTCTAAAGACCCGAGTAGCAATAGCAATAGAAATGAATAACGTTAAGATCGTGAGATAGCGGTGCATGTTTCTCACATATAATACATTGTATTATTTTTACGGTGAACAAAAAACGAAGCCGCGGTTTCTACAGCATCTCAGGCTTGTGCAACCGCAGTAGTCACTAACATAGCTCCTCTAGCGACGGCGCCTGAGAAATTCAGCCCCACGCCCTTTTTATAACGTTTGTGATAGCAAAATCCACTGAGCCGTAATATATTTTTTTTTGATAGCATAGTTACACACTCCAGCCTAAAGTTAGTTAAAACTTCTTCTGCAACACCGACTTAGCAAAAGAGATCAAGGCTAAAGCATATATTTTTGTAAAGTTAGCGAAACATCGGACGCGCCACCTACGTTAAAGTATCAGTAACAGTCCGTCCGGTACGAAGTCTTTACCTATTTTTTAAACAAAAGGTGGTGACCTCCGAAGGGCCGGCTGGATTTTTCCGATTCGTCCGATTTGACTAGTATACGGCTGGCGTGGCTATTTTGACTGCTTTGTAAAATGCGCGAGACACCCGGACAGATAATCGACCGATGCGGTGTATCCCAATATGTTTAGTAAGATTTAATTGCAACACCCATAACATCTTATACACATTTACCCTAACCCGTTTCAGAAGACATTTTGCATTCAAGCACCCAGCCCTCGTATCGCCGCCAAACCCTCATATTCTACGAACTCAAAAAATCGCGCGGCTCGTCACCGGCACGTTAACTGTCTTGCTCCCAAAAAATGTTAACGTCGGACAGGTCACCCGACGTTAAGCAACTTTTCAACTATTCTGCAAGACCCGCAAACATAAAATGTTAACGGACAGTCGCAACTTAAAAAAATATAATTTGCTGACTCCAAACTCTACAAACTCTACAATCCCATAACCAACTCCGTGAGCTGGGCTAGCTTCGCCTCTAGCATATCGATTCTCTTCCGCATCAACGCAACGGTCTCTTCATTTTTCTTAACATACATCGTATGCATCTCCATAACATCAGGCTCGTCTGCCATCGTGAATCCGCCCGAGCATTTCCAAGAACTTGTCGGCTGGTTATAAGCGCAGATTTTAAAGTTGGTGTTATCCCAGTAGAAATCAGCCGAGCTTGCTTCCGCCCCAATTGGAGTCGCCGAGCTCAATCCTGCGATAGTTGGCATCTTGGGGAATCCACTTGTCGATGCTCCCGTCAATTGCACGCCCACACCCGAACCTAGACGAAGGTTACCGCCAACCGATGCGATACTAGGAGCTGTGTTCGCGTTATTACCCAGTGTGAACTCGATGTTGGTTCTGTTAGTATCACCTAATTGTACTGCCTGTGTTTTGGAACGATAAAACTTAATATCCGTACCCATCCAAATACCGTCGGCAGCGGTCGTAGATGATCCGTTTAACACTATCGCGCCAGTACTGAACGAGGCGCTTGTAAAGTCAAGTCCGATTCCCGCATTAATAAATGTAGCGGCAAAGACTGTACCGGTAGGTCTAATAGGTTGTCCATTAGACGCAGAGACCCGAATAGCATAACGCAACGTGGCAGCATCACCCGGGAAGCTGCTTATAATGATACCGTTGCCACCGTTGGCAAGATCACCCGAAGGGAAAATCTCAATACCCGAGGAAGCTGCGGTACTGCCAGACTTGACTGGAATACGTATTGCCGAACCGTAGAAGGTTGATCCCAACAAATTCATACCCCAGGTAGCTTTCTCAGCCGCAGCGCGGAACAAGGTACCATCGGGCATGACTGTTTGACCGCTAAACATGATACCATCATTGGCCAAGGTGTTGGTGCCTTGTAGCTGAATATAATTTTGCGGTGGACTCCCGCCCACGTTGGATCCAAGTGCCACTAAGACCAACCCGTAGGCATTGCCGCCCAGACCGTAGGTGATACCTGAATTTACGACAATAGTGCCGGTGTTAGTACCCGTCAGATAATCGACCCCGAGGAAGTTTGTTGCGTCGATACTGGTGTACGTATACCAGGCTAGATTGCTAATGATAATAATACCAGTCGCCGGAGCACCCGCGGTTGAAATAACAGCAACACTACCACCCTTAGCAACGGGCAGTGTAAACTGAGAAGTCGTACGAGTGATGGTAGCGGCCAGATTACCAAAGTCGAGCTCGTTACCAATTGCGGTACAACTAGGGCAAGTAGAATAGGCAATCTCGTTAACACCCCAAACATGATTACCACGTCCGAAGAAAAAGCCAGCCACGGCCGCGCAAGTACCGCTGTTTTCGACATAGCCAGAAATCTCATTGATCTGACCACACGTCGATGCGGTATCTAAGCTGTAGTTACTCCAAGAGCCAATCGAGCCAAATTTAAAGCCGCCGAGGTTAGGAATACTTTGCCACGGATCTACCGCCGAGTTACCAACGAGAACGCGTTTACTGCCGACGTCGCCGCACTTTTGTGCCGCTGAGTAGTTGCCTCCAACATTGAGCCAGCAGCCAATATTAGTAGTGTTAGCATTAATCTGACCGCCGGTGCTACCCACCGTAGGAGAAGAAGTGACTAACCAGTCACTGTAGCTGAGAATACTAACAGTTGTTCCACTCGGCACCAGGTAACTTCCGCTTGCCTGGATAGTCTCTGGAGAGGTCGGTACAATCGTAATGTTGCCCGGGCCGAGATTTTCAACGACAAGATCAGCGCCGACGGGTGTCTTTCCCCCATTAGGATAAGTCAAAGGCAAAGTCCAAACCGAGTTGGCGCTGACACTGGCAACGTATCCGCCTAACCAGTAAGGAATAGCATAGGTAGTTCCTGATGTAACACTAGTCATCGGAATATGATTTATAACTGGCGCTGTGCTGACATTAGCCGAGTAAACTAACGAGAAGCTACAAACAAGACAAACAAGAAAAGCGAGCGCCATGGCTGTATAACATCGACGATAAAAAATAAAATACGAATAAGAATTATCATCGAAGCTTCAGGCAACCCGTTTACGCTGAAACCCTAGCACTTTCACGTCGAACCTTCAGGTAGCGCCTTTAGGCGCGCGTGCATTCCAGCCAGGTCTTTAGCATCCGGATCGTGTCGCATACGGCTTCTTTTTTGTCAAGTCGTAGCGACAAGTCAGTCTTATTCCCAAATGCTCCATATGCCGTTAGCAAGGCTACCACGCGTTCTTTTACAAAAGGGGTGATCATCGGGTTGCTTGGCCCGGGCAAAAACTTTGTAATTGGAAAGTCGGGCACTTGTTCCTTTACTAAGATACCATTTATCGGATCCAGAATAGCTTCTAGTATTAGCTTTTCACCATCATACGTTTTAAGAATCAAGTCCGGGACCAGATCAAGCAAGTGATTAAGTTCGCGTACATGCATGTGCATACCCAACATCGGCGCTATCGCAAAATAAGGCATGTATAGTCCCATGTGGTAGAACAGCTTGATAGACGGATATGCGACTTTGGACATAGACTCCGTGAATAAACATTCCATCCGAGCTGGGTCGAGCGACCTAAAGTTAAACAAAGCCAACAGCTCATGTGATATGCCATCGGATCCCAGACCATGCGCATAAGTAGAGATACTTATTATGGCCGCGTCGATGTCCCCAGTGATTAACATATCGCACACGATGCGCTTAGCCACCGCTATGATCTCATCACGCAGAGGCGATACGTAGTTGCTATTATTGATGTACTCACGAACAGCAATACGCTCCTCAAGAAACTTAGAACTTTTCGGACGTATCTCACGCAGCAGATCAGCCTGGCTAGACACCTTAATTAGACGAGGGCTCGGACTAGCCCCTGAAGTCTCATCAATCCGCGGACTGTCGGACTTAGCCATAGCTTCAGACTTGGTCACCAAACGTTGAAACTCGACACTCTTTTGACGACTAAGCAACTCTCGACGAGGATTAGGTGTATCCGAACTATTCTGCTTAAGGATACGACCGCCTGCTCCGACCGATTGACGAGGCGAGCCCTTAGGAGACGCCGGCGCCGATCCAGGATTGCGCGGTACAATATGATCCTTGCTTGAATTACGGTTAAGCTTACCCGGACCCTGCCAGACATAAGTTTCAATTAGTTGAAAGATAGTGTACATGAAGAAATCCAGGTCATTAATCATCCCACTAAAGGGCAAACGTTTTCCACCTTTCATGACGATCACTTGCGGATGCGTACCATACTGAAACTTAACTAGGTCGTTTTCCTTTGTGATAACGAGGATTTGATTGCGATGATGTTTGTTACGAACAATGTAGCTGCCTTGACGTGCAGCGGCCTGCTCTTTGCTTTCTTTACCGCCCATGGCAATTCTATGATGGCGATTTCTATGTGTGTGGTTTCTATGTGTGCGGTTTCCACGTGTGCGGTTTCTATGTGTTCGGTTAGAAAAAATTGTTGCGAACAAATGTAACTCTGCGTGCTTGCGTTGCTTTTGCTACCACACCGACACTATAACAAACTTACATGATGATAACAATTGTTGCGAACAAATATAACCGCTGTAATACGCCTACGCCATCATATCACAGGCGCCGCTCTTTGAATCAGATGAACAGCTAAACCCGATCAGGTAGGTAATGTATACTGCGGCTACAGGTCCTAAAATAGCCCAAGTCCAAAACGATGCACTTCCAACCCAACCGTAGGTGTTAGACAACCCCACCGCCAACGCAAAGGTTACAATCAACCCGGTCAAATACACGGCCATCAAAACCAGAAAAACCACAATGGCCAGCACCACGCGAATCGGAGAACACCCCATGGTCGGCTCGATCGTGAAACTACTTAAGTTAGTATTTTAATGGTCACAAATTATACCAACTCTGATATGTTTCACGACCTATGGAAGGCCTAGAACCCAGCGTTAAAACAGGCGGCGGTAGTGGTTTGGTTATTGGAGTGGCCGTTGCTCTAGTGGTGATCTTGTTCCTTGTGGTTATTGCATACTTTTACTTCATGGGATCAACCCCTGCAACTACCCAAGACTCAACTTTATCGGGACCGAACGCATCCAGTGATGTAGGATCCAACACCGCAGCACCCGCCGCTTCGCCAGACCCGGCACCTTCAAATACGGCGACTTCTACACCTGCACCATCGAACACTGCCGCGCCGGACCCTGCAGCTTCCGCACCACCGTCATCAATCCCTGCAACCTCTGCAACCCCCGCACCTACAGCA
>Ga0247723_1000726_pt1 | contig 21324 bp, 24 predicted proteins | sample MSEWelMarce5H_FC_FD_189079 | JGI IMG/M metagenome (GOLD analysis project Ga0247723, IMG submission 189079) | Subsurface sediment microbial communities from gas well in West Virginia, United States - MSEEL Well Study Marcellus 5H_FC | ecosystem: Environmental > Terrestrial > Deep subsurface >... | reverse complement strand
ATCATATTGAAATATCCAAATCTTTTAAACCTCCTGTTATCCTGTGTTATGAGGAATGGAAGGAGTCCGAATTTCTTTATGGATATCTTTCTACTTAAAAGCCAATCCTCGGATTGCTCGGCAAGCTCATCAAATCCCCCGAGGCGTTCGAATCTGTCTTTTCTAATCAAAAAAAATCCTCCTATAGCGAAAGGACTGGTCACGGAGAGTATTGAGGTTGATATGGAATTAATAAAAAACATAATGCTTGCCCTGATATCAAATTCACCTTTATATAAAGGAAATGTGCCAACGAGATCCAGATTCTTTCTCTCTAGTTTTTTTATAGCTGAGTATACAGATCTGTTTGAAGTGAATGTTATATCGGCGTCCAGAAAAAGAATAAGTTCTGTCGAAACTAATCTTGCTCCTTGGTTTCTACCAAAAGACGGCAAACCGCCTTTTATTATGGAAACGTCTAAGAAATACTCTTCTTTTATCCTGAGTATTTCCTCTATAGTTCCGTCGTTAGATTGAGCATCAGAAATTATGATCTTTACCCCCTCTATTCCATATTGGTTTTTTATCTCGCCCAGTGTGCGAGCGATGTATTCCTTTTCATTCTTACATGGTATTACTATGGTTAATTTGTCTCTCATTTAACCAAAAGTATTTCACAATCTAAACCTACATTATTCCTATTATAAACAACGTAGGATGTATTTTCTACCCAATCCCCAGTGTTAATATACCTTACCCCACTAACTATCTTATCCTCCGGATTATGTATGTGCCCACATATCACCGTATGACAATTTCTTTTAGCTGCCTGTCTTGCCATTTCATTCTCAAAATCAACCATAAAGGATATAGCTGCTTTAACGTTATCTTTTAAATATTTAGAAAGACTCCTCTTATATCCAAGTTTTTTTAGAAACCTATCTATTATTATAGCGAGATCGTACCCTACAGATCCAAGCATTCCTAGCCAGTGTAATTTAACAACACCATCATACAGATCGCCATGGCAGAACCAAATTCCATTCTCAGTATACTCATCCACTATCGAGATATTTCCTATCTCAAGAGGAGTGTATTTTCTAAGAAATTCGTCATGGTTACCAGATATCCAAATTATCTCCTTCTCTTTGGATATCTTAAGAAGATGCCTGATAACCCTTGTATGATCATAGCTAAATTTCTTATACCTTTTAAATAGCCATCCATCGATAATATCACCGACTAGAATTAATCTATCAAATTCTGTATTTTTTAATAGGTCAAGTATACCATCTGTATTACATCCCTTTGAACCTATATGGACGTCCGAAAAAACGATCGTCTTCTTATAATTGCTGATCTTCACAGCTATATTTATTTGCAGGAAATCTTATTTACCTAATTAGAATTTTTATTAATAATAATTTAATCCTCTCTGGAATCATCCCGCGTGGAATCTGATAATTTATCATCATCATTTTTATCTCTCTTTGAAAGAAATTGGTCAATAAATATCATTATTCCCGCTACCAATATTATTGCTAACACGCTAGCAAAAAAACTAACCATTCCCGCTTCTATCTCTCTGCTGATTATATCTTTCATGATATTTTATTCTTTTTTATCGTTGCTTGCGTACTTAACGCCCATTATTGTTCCTATAATAGAAAATGCATTGGTTAAAAGGATACCGAACATATTGCTCCACGTAGATCCTATTATTTGCGTATCCTTATCCGAGATTATTGCTATCCCATATATCACTGTGGTTAATATTCCAACTCCTATAATTACACCAAGTGCAATTTTTACTATCATTCCTATTAATTCAAACTGTGTTCTTTTCTGGAGTGTATCAAGATCTTCAACAGCAAGATCCCTTATTTTTTCAGCTTCAGCTTTAGCCTTTTTAGATTCCTCCAATGCTTCCTGGAGATCCGACATTAATGATTCATTTGCTTCTTTAGCCGATATTAGATCTTTATTCTGATCTTGTATCTGCTTAGTTATAGTAAGCCTTTTCCTTCGCTGTTCAACGTCTTTGCCCTTTAATTCCTCTATGTATTTTCTAAAATCAGGATTAGATGTATCTACAACCTTCAATATGTTTCCCTCTAGAGCTATCTTTTTCTTTTTGTATAGCTCCATTAATTCATTTTCGGTATCTGCTGGGAACGAAATCATCTATAAACTTTAAAAGGCAAAGTTTTTGCTTTGTATCCTTCGTAATCTTTCTTGAAATCAATCAATCTAGGTTCTATCTCATCAGATTTAATTATCCAGAATTGTGCACCAACCGATTTGGCTTTCTCTATTTCCTGATAGTCGTCAGAGGATGATATTATTCCAATCACTACGCCATTTCCGTATTCGTGATTGATTTTCCGGATAAGCTCAATTCCGTCGAATGATGATCCTATAATATTTAGATCTACGAAAACACACTCGGGTCTTTCCTCTATGGGTCCTTCGACAAACCAATTTTTAAATAATTTATCTGCCTCGTCGGATGAATTTAAAGCTTGCAAAGATAATGTTATGTCTAGGATGCTGCATGCATCCTCAAAAACTAGGTGAAAAAGGTCTTCGTCGTCTACGAGTAAGATTGAGTCTATCATTTTATTTGTTATTTTATTTTAATTCTTAATTTTGTACCAGGATCAATTTTTTCTGCGGTCACTGTAAATCCATGCTCTCTCATGATTGCAATACATATATTAAGACCCAATCCACTTCCTGTTTCTTTTTGGTCTTTCTTTCTTGTATACGGTTTTGAAAGCTCGCTAAATTCTGACTGTGTCATTCCTCTTCCGTTGTCTTCTACAACCAGTGTGCTTTCGGTTTCCATATAAATTTTAACTATCTTCGTATTAGCGTCATTATATTTTAAACCGTTTCTGATTAGATTATCTATTGCAGTACAGAAAAGAGCATCATTAACATCCACTGTGGGTAATTCCTCTATGACAACTTGCTTACCGTACGAGGTCATTTCTAAATATCCCGATATGATCTCCTTTAAGTTATGTGATTCCTTAGAAAGCTGTGCATCCTGTTTAACCAGGTTAGTAAATTCCTTAACCCCCTTATAAACCTTTTGGGTGTGCTGAAGCCCTTCTTCTATCATTCTGAGCGGAGCATCTATCTTAAGTTCTTTTATTTGCTCGGCGGTCATTCTTCTTTTTAAAGAGCTTAGACCCCTTGGTATATAGGTATTGATACCTGAGTGCATATCATGTCTAAGTATTTTCGCAGCGTGCTCCAGATATCCATTCTTTTTGGAGACTTCCATCTCAGTTTCTTTTTGAGATGTAATGTCAGTAGCTATTAACAGCACCTTATACGTCTGTCCATATTGATCCTGAATTGGAGAATATGTTCCATAGATCCATATCTCATTTCCGTCCTTAGTGAGCCTTTTAAATTGACCCTGAACTATTCTTCCGCATCTTAGATTCCACCAGAATATACTGTAATCCTGATCCGTAATTTCTGCACTGTCTATAAAGTTTTTGTGCTTTAAATCGGCTAATTCATTTTTCTCATACCCGAATAATTTGCAGAAATTTTTATTAGAAGATCTTATATTTCCTTCAAGATCAAATTCTATAACAGAATTAGCGGAATCGATAGCTTTAAGCTTATCATCTATTTCTTGCTGTCTTTTCCCGCTTTTTCTTAAAAATTCGGTTACCACACCGAAGAAGGGAAACATAAAAAGTATTAGACACCAGTATCCAAATTTAGCATATCCTAGTGTTGGTTGTGAGTATCCAAGCACTATTGAAGATTGTGACATAAAGAATGCCAACATAATCAACACTGCCAATACTAAGCTGATCTTTGCTCTTAATGAGAGATTCATTCGCAATAGGGTTTGTTTTATATATCGGAAAAAATACTAAAGAGACAGATATCCCCTACGTCTCATAAAGACGGCGGTTTTAAAGCTCAGTAAATATTGTGGTATTCCTCGCAGGATTCGGCGACGCCCTTTTTAGGATATTCCCAATTAGGTCTTTCTCCTATTAGGTCGGAGAGAATAAGAATCTCCTCTTCTCTAATCTTAACCTTATCCTCTAATAGAATTAGCTCGAAAGAAAGTGAATCGGAGTATTGCGTTAAGTATTGGGATTTTTTGATCAGTTCTTTATCTTGATTTTTGAAGTATAAAGTTGAAGCTAATAGGCCGATTATTGCAAATGCATAGACCAAGTGGTATCTGGTTTTCACCTTGATTTTATTTTTTTCTATTTATCAACTTCATCTTTCAATATTGCGTGTTTTAGCACAATATTTACGGATTTCCAGTACATAGATGTCTTTATTTTATTAACATCCTCGTCAGTGCACTTATTTTTATGCAATTCCTTAGCTTCCCTAATTTTTGTTATTGTAATTTTGGATTTTTTGCTCCTGCTGTACTGCAGTATCTTATGGTCCGCTACGAACACACCAGCAAATTCAGGAATGATTTCTATCGACTTTTCATAGAGATCGCGGGGCAGTAAATAATAGAATTTATTAGGACCATTTCCATTCTCGAGTGTCTCGTCTTTAGACTCCTCTATTCTAGTCCATTTCTTATTTAATTTAGTCCTTCTCGTTCTAGACTTTTTACGATCGTTTAGGATATCGGATTTAGAGATCTTTATTTCTATCTCGTGCAATAAATCACTTTTAGTGACACCAACAAGATCCGATTCAAACCCATCGAAGAAGAAAAGGTTGTGACCTATCCATTTATAATTTTTTCTATTGAGCTGCTCGTAAAAAGCACCAACTAGAATCTTAGAAGTCCACTTCATTCATTATCTTATTGAATGAAGGTTGTTTGTTTCCTAAAATATTTAGATCATTGAGCTGAGAAGCAGATCAAGTTCAGAATCGGTTAGCTTAGAATTTCTTCCCTCTTCTAGTATTTCCTCGTCAGGCATATCTGATACCTCCAAAATATAATGGCTGTTATTGGTTTTAAATTCAACCCTATTTTCAGTCTGTTCGATAATATCCTTAACAAGTGTTGTTTGCCAGGTATAGAAAGGTCCTGGATCTATAACCAGCGATGCTTCAGGAGAGATTAATTCAGAATGGGACTCGTACGTACCCTTTTCATTGAACTTAACCCAAACTATCGTTCTCCCTTCCACAAGGAATCCGCCTTCTTTTTTGGTTAGACTATATTTCTTTTGCATTACAGAATCTCTTGATTACTCGCCTTTGTGCCTAATGATCAATTCACCAAGAACCTCTATAATACCCATAGTTCTCTGGAAATCAGTTTGTTTCATGTTAACTGAACTTCCCTTCATTCCGTCAGAGAGTTTTGCCATTTGCTTATCCAATTCTGATGCAAAAGTATCCAGATCGAATTTACCAGCTGCAGCCTTTTTATAATAAGGAAGCTTCACCACAAAATGATGATAGGTTAGCATAGCAGGACCTCCCTTTTCTTTGGCAGACTCCGTGATTTTAGTGGCACCAGCTAATCTGGCTTCAGAGAATTCTTTAAAGTCCCCTTTGGTAGACTCTGCTTCATTTAAGAAGTCCGTGTAAAGCTTTATGAAATTGTCCATAGATGTATATATCCAAGATCTATCCCTTATCATTTATCGGTATAAAAAGAAATAGCCCAAGCAAAAATGCCTGGGCTATTACATTATTTTTCCTTCACTTATGCTTATTTAAACATTTCTTCAGTTTTCGGCTTTGCCATAAATTCCTTAACCTTCCCCTGCGATATTAAATCTAGGAATGTATCGATCTCGCTAGGACTAGAAAATACTATAGCGTATCCATCAACCTCCATAAATTGGTTTGTTGACGATTTTAATTCACCAGTTCTAATAACAAGTAATCTCCTTGTAACATTTCCGGACTGGATAACTCTGAAGTTAAATTCTAGAGAAACACTATAATCGAACTGCCAATCTCCGTAGGAAAAATATGCATTCGTTCTGCTTACTATCTCCATCATCTTATTTGCTTCAGTAACATTATTCTTTAATGCTACACTATCCCATTCGGCGTACTTATTCCTGGCATTAGAAAGAGCTTCGATGAATTTCGCATGCTGTTTTTCATCCAGCATTATCCCACCAGAATTATTTTGTGCATCCAGAGACATGGCATCAATCCATAGTTTGTAGGATTCGCCCGACTTGGATACCTGGATGGTATAATCCTTGTCATTGTATTTTTGGAAATACGTTGTGAACTTGTCCTGTGCAAAAACCTGCGATGTCATGCAGATTGCAATAAATGCGAAGATTAATTTTTTCATTGTTGTTTTTATTTTCTTTGTCTGTTTATTTACTGGCAAAATTAAATAAATGAATCGGATAGAAAAAAAGAAAGGACAGGAGTAGCGAATTCCTGTCCTTCAATGGCTTGTAACCACTCCGGTCCTAAATGGGGGTTTTAAACCCGCCGGATATTCTATATATCTTACATGTACCAGTCTTCCCAGTCTTTTCTGTTAACGATAAAACTCCAGAAGATGGATCCAGGAATAAGTGAGAGCATGAGGACTAAAATTTTATCTATTAGGTTTCTCATAAGATTATTTATCCTAGATTCAAACCTAATGATTGGTTCCGACCTAGATCGAAGATGATCTTGCTATCTTAATTTGCGACTTGGCTCTTTTTAAAGCTATTTGACAAGCCGAGTAAATCGTGGCAGATCTCGCCGGTATCGTTTCCCTTTCGTCTATCATGAGTCTCACGGCCCATTTTACCCTCTTCTCTTTAATCTCCTTAGTTAGATGCGGTGCTTGTGGCAGAAGGAGATGCTCGTCCAGATCGTCAACAATTCGTCCAAGATGCCTCATTGGATCCATACCCGATTTTTGCAATCTCACAACGTGGTTGGCCACAATCTCGGTTACAATAGTTGGAAGTCCATCTTTAGAAAAAGTTCCAGATGGTAGATTTGTCATTTTGAAGGTCCCTTCATTCCGTAGGGGTTGCTCCTGTGTTTTTGTTGTCATAACTTTTATAAAGTTTTATTTTGATGAATATACGGACCCGACGTGGATTTTTTTATAAATGTTTGGAAAAAAGTTTAAAGTACAAATTACTATCTATAAAACCAATAGTCCAAATAGATATATAATTCATGGACTATAAAAAAATTTACGACCAATTGATGGAAGCAAGGCTTTCTATCAAGGAGGAAAGAACAAAACAAAAAAAATCTGGTGAGTACTTCGAAAGGCATCATATTACGCCTTTAAGTATGGGAGGGGATAAAAGTTATGGCTTAAGATCAGATAATATTGTACTGCTTACCGCACGTGAACATTACCTTGCTCATAGAATGCTTTGGTTAATCTACCGAACAAGAGAAATGGGATTTGCTTTCCATAAAATGGTTTTTTCAACAAGTCCTCTGCAGAAAAGAAGATTTGATGCTAAAGCTTATCAGGCTGCGAAGAAAGCACTCTCTGAATGTCAAATGGGTGAAAACAATCCGATGTACGGGAAAGAAAGTCCAATGAAAGGTAAGCCTAATATCAACAAAGGGAAAAAAATGTCTCCAAGACCATATCAAACCGGTGAAAATAATCCTTCCAAAAGGGAAGATGTCAGAAAAAAAATCAGTGAGACTAATAAGGGAATGTCTAAGCCAAAGGGCGAAAAAAATTCAAAATTTGGTGGTTACAAAATATTGATTAAGAGTGGTGAATTTATCGGAAGGTTTGAGAACCTGGCCGATATTTTAGATTTAGTACCTTGCTCTATACACAACTTGAAAAACCACATTAAAAACGGAAGAGGCGGAATAATAAAAGGTGGGTGGCAAGTTTTTTATGAAAAAGATTATAAACAAAAAAGCCTGGATTAAACCAGGCTTTTTTGATATTCTTATTTATTAACTTACTTTAACAAAGCCCAGAATTCCCTAAAGTGCTTAACCCTATCTGGGAGTCCAATATGTGCACCATTTACTCTTTTTGTAACGTCAGCAACAACTTGATCTGTATCACCTTTATCGCAGATAGTCCACAATTTATTGGTGTTGAAAAAGAAAGCTGCAGAAGCCAAAGGATACTTGGTAGCTACTAAATCCGGATTAGCTAAAATATCATCTTCAACAGTTTTATCAAAAGCAGTATAATTACTCTTTCCAGTAAGCTGGATATAACCACGCCCGCGATATTTCCATCCTTCTCCGGATGCTTCGTCGCCGTTGCCCATTCTAGCTGAATATACCTTATTGGCGATCTTCTCTGGGTTTCTTGAATAAGACTCGCTAATGTTTCCTGGGAAATATTTAGGGAATATCTTTTTCAAACCATCTGCTGAATAGTTAAGATTCTCAGTAACTGCTTTGAACGCACCGCTTTCATGCGCTACCTGTGCTAAAAAGTGAGCTAGTCTCAATGGTGTTGTGATTCCGAATTTTGCAGCAGTATCTGGGATCTGAGCGATAACTGAATCAGGAACGTGTCCTTTTAAAGCTGCTAATTTGAAAGATGATGCAGGAACTGCAGCAGGAGCTGAAGCAGCTTCACCTGGGAACATAAGTGCCCAAGATTTTGGACCGATGATTCCATCAGCTGTTAATCCTTTTGATGCCTGCCATGATTTTACAGCAGCCTCGGTTCCAGGTCCGAATTGACCATCAGCGGATAATCCTAAGTGTTCCTGTAATTTTTTTACCTCTTCTCCAGAAGATCCATTTTTTAAATTCATTTTATTCTATTTGTTTTGTTTACTACAGCTTTCGCTGCTGATATTATTCTTCGCCTTCTTCCATCTCCTCACCCTCGATCTCACCATCTCTCCCGTCGTAGTAGTTAGCTACTGATTGAAGATAATCCATTGCAAGAGTTAACTTAGAAGCAACCCAAGGTTCAACCTCGTCTCCCTCTTTAATTCTTTTTCTTAATTCAGTAGAAAAGTCGATGCATTTTTCAAGCTGACCAACTGCCATTTCTCCACCAGTTTCTGGCATTTCTTCGGCCTGCTCTGGCTTGCTCTCTTCAGTATCTTCTTTTTCCTCCTCCTCTTTTTCCTCCTCCTCATCTTCTTCATCATCGTCATCCTCTTCTTCAGATCCTTCTTCTTCTTCACCGGTTTCTTCAGTTTCAACAGGGGTTTCCTCGATTTCAACCTCTTCTGCTCCTGGTTCTTCTACCAGTTCAACATTGGTAACCTCTACCTGATCATCTCCACCTTCTTCGTCTTCAGATGTCATATCTGGGGTTTCATTGAATCCCATTACAGGATTGGCTGGCTTTACTTGACCATCCTTAAGGAATTCGTCTAGCGATAAAATTTTTTTCATATTATTAGATTTTTAGATTTTTTGTATTTATCCCCTGGTATTTGAAATTCGCCCACCATAAAAGTGTTAAAAAATTGTTAGCCAGATTAGGTATATATCCCCGTACCCAATTAAAATGCACAATGTCCGTAAGATCTAACGTTTACCAGCTAAGAAGAGAAGAGGAGGTAATCCTTGAGGTAGAGGCATCTCACATGGAGAGTGCTATGGACCACATCCTCGAATTAGGATATGACGTGTTTCAAGATCTAACTTTAAAGATAATTCCGGTCAAAAAGAATTATTCAGAAGACGATTGGGACAATTGGCACCCATCATTTTTCTGACTAATGAAATTACCGCTAACATATTACAGGCACAGCTATCCCGTTATCGTTTACAAGGGTTTAGAATACACCCTGGATTCCATTTGGGTTACAGAACTAGGTAATGTTATGATGACACTCGAAAGAAATAATACCTTTTTGAATCTGTCGATGTGTCAGATAGGGGAATTTATGGATCTATCGAAATCTGAACGTTCTGAAATGGAAGCTAAGATAAATACTTATTAATGAAAAGACTATTTCTATTTGAAAGCTACGTGGAGAGATTGCTAGAGGCAACAAGAAGCGAACCTCATTTCTCTGAGAGAGAAGATGAAAGACTTGTTGAGGTAGATCGCCTTAAGTATGATCCCGAGGTTAGAAAGGCATTTATGGATGCTGGTATATCAGAAGACGAAGCTCAGAAGGTCTTATTAGATAACATTAAAAAAGAAGTTAAAGACGCGATTAAAGCTATGCTTCTTGTTGATTTCCCGCCAGCTAAATCTTATATCCTGCCTGTTAAGAAGTTTATGTTTGACGTGAATGGAAAACAATATCCTCTTAATATAGTTGCTTATTCAGTTAATAAAGCAGGCATAAAGAAGCAGAATTTCGGAAACCAATATTGGATCCCGTGTTACAGGAATAAATTTTACACTCTGTTTTTACACCCTTCTGACAAGACTAAAGAGCAGATTGCAGAGATCAGCAGCGATCATATAAAAAGAGCATTTGGTATTGAGCAGGATTCTGTTGTTGCACCGGAGACAGATTTCGTGACCACTTTCGAAGTTAAGGACGGCAAGATATCTAAGAAGACCGAGGAAAGGGGATCTGCAAATAAAGGAGTGGATTTCGCAGGACAGTGGAATTTAGCACCAGGTAGGAAGTTTAAGTTCTTCATGCCGGCTAAGAAAGAATATGTGGAAGCTGAGATTATTAAGGTTGATAATCCAACATCCTATAAAACAGATAAATTCTTCCGTGTTGAAGTGATGGTTAATCTTGGAGCTAATAAGGCTAAGATGCTAAAAAAGATACTTCCGGAAGATAAGCTATTGATACCTGTTAAAACCGAGAGTGGAATGGTTGATGTTCCAGTGGTAGTACACGATTCATTGTACATCACCGATAAGAGAGCAGATAGTCCAATTCTGAAGATTAAGTAAGTACTGCTGATTGTTTTGATATATACGGGAAAGAAATCTAAATCCCGTGAGTATAAAAGTTTCAACATTCGATCAATTCGTAGAGAACCTTCGCAATCAAAATGCGATTAAGGAGGAAAGTTATAACATCCCAACTGGCGTTAGCGATCCTGGTGAAGAACCAGCAAGAGGCGAAAAACTAGAGGATCCTGAGATCAATATAGATCCTGCAAACCATGAACTAAAGATTATTGACGTTGATGGTGTATCAAGCACAGACAGTTCAGAAATGGCAGTTTTAAAGGACAAGAGAACAGGTGACCTATACTTCTTGCAATTTGATGCGAGCGATGATAAGTACGATCCATATAAGAATAGAATCTTTATGGGGATGGAAAGTGACGAGGATGGTAACGATTTCGAAAACTATAGCTACGAGGATCTTACTCCATTAGCAGTTGAGGCAATTGCAGATGATGTTCCGTCAGAAGAAAGAGGCGAGGGAATTAAAGATTTCTCTAGAAAAGATCTGGTTAAACTTGATGCAGAATCTGCTACAGTTCTTTCTAAAGAATTGGAAGCTATTATTTCTTCAGCTTCTAGTAAACTAGACACCAAGCCCTACGAGGTAATGAAAAAAATCGTAGATGGAACCAGATTTAGCTGATATAAAACGCTGCTCTTCTTAGCAAAGTCAAGTCGGTAGGGCAGGGTTCAGTTTTTTCCGGTTAGTAAAAAACCACTTGACCCATGCTCAACTACCTTTTAACAGTAGTCATCCCGTGTACGGATGGGACTCATCATTTAGAGAACTTACTCAATGACCTGAATCTTCAAAAGAGCTTTAAGGGTACTCGAGTCATTGTCTCTACGCACCCCGATGATAATGAGTCGATTGGAACTGTTGGCAGACTTAGGGAATCTAAATCACTATGCTATCCAGTTATCTACGTGCCTGGAGGGACCGTAGCTCAATCTAGAAATGCTGGGTTAAAGCATGTATCGACTAACTTCGTATTGTTCATTAATGACAACACCAGACTACTTTCTGATGATATAATACTTAGATCTATTAGGAAGATCAGGGACGAAAGACTCGAATTGGTAACCTGTCCTGTTAAGAGTGTGTCTTGCGGGATAAAACCTTTTCTATTCTCCTCGGTTATTAGATTCGAAAAGATGGTTGTTAGGATGATAGTTCCATTCGCATCCGGAGAATTTTTCTTAACCAGAACAGGATTGGCTAGGAAGAAAGGAGGATTTGATCAGGATATATTGCATTCCTCAGATTTTGCATTGAGCTGTAAATATAGCATGAGCTCATTTGGTTCCATGGATGAATGTGTTGGACTAGATAGATCGGGGCACACAAACTATAGATATTTCTTAGACCTGATACTGAATAGGAACAATCCTGAATTTTTTAAGCATATCACTGGATATCAGATCTAGGATATATAGGAATATGTCTTTTGCACATTCACCTAAAATAGTTACAGATGGACTTGTCCTGTCATTGGATGCCGGCAATACAAAATCCTATCCTGGATCTGGCACTACCTGGTTTGATAAGAGTGGGTATGGAAACAATGGAACACTAACCAATGGGCCGACTTTCAATTCGGCTAACTTAGGATCCATCGTGTTTGATGGTGTTGATGATAGTGTCACTGTACCTAATGGTAATACTTTTTTTAGCGGTAGATCGCAAGTAACAGTGTGCGTCTGGTTTAGATTAACGTCTGGTAACATACCTAATCTAATTAATATACCATCCGGATCTGGAAGTGTATTCTCGATTGAGAATTCATCTCCTTCATCCACTAGTTTACAGACATATTTTAATAACAATAACCCAACATCTTTTCCTTTTACTCTTAATCAGCCAACATGTTTGGTTTCAGTGTTTAACTCGGGTGTTGTTACAACCTATAAAGATGGTGTTTTGGTAGATACCAAAAATAATAGCCTCAGCTCAATAAACACTGCATCAACAGCTAATCTAGTGATAGGAAGATGGGGATGGGTCTTTAGTAATGCAATAGCAGGTAATGTATATAATTCCAGTATATACAGCCGTGCCTTATCAGCAGCTGAGGTACAACAAAACTATAACGCTTTAAAGGGAAGATTTGGATTATCCTAAGATATAACATGGCAACGAGATATAATTTTTTTGGCGGATTGGTAACAGACGGACTGGTTTTGGATCTGGACGCGGCTAAGTTAAGCTCTTATCCAGCTGGGGGTACTGCTTGGATCGATATATCAGGAAATGGCAACAATGGGGTTTTAACCAATGGTCCTACATTTTCTGGAGTTGGAAAGCAGGCATCTATTGTTTTCGATGGGGTTGATGATTACGTAATTACATCTCAAAGTCAATCTTTTAATGATTTTAGCGTTTGTGCTTTTTTTAAAGATACTGCAAGTACTGGGTACGCTAGAATTGTGGACGCAAGATATAGAGATGGATTTTGGTTCGGTAGAGATGGATCACCAGGGGTATCAAATAGATATGGCGGGGGATGTAAACAGACAACTGGGTATAATTTTATAACTCTTACAGCGGGTCAGTGGCATTTTTTAGCAATGACACGGAGCGGAACAACTCTAACGGTATATGGGGATGGAATTACCAACACTAACACGACAACTGGTGGTTCCGGTCCTACAGCTTTGCATTTATTGTCAGTAGGAGCTACGATAAACGACGGAGATCCTACTCCTCAACGTGATTGGTTTACCGGAAATATACCATCTATTCAAATATACAACCGCTCCCTAAGCGCAGCCGAAGTCTCACAAAATTTTAACGCACTTCGCGGGAGATATAATATCTAACATGTCAGTAAAAGGAGGACCAAACACAGTAACATCCGGACTAGTTTTAGAGCTAGATGCCGGTAACATTAAATCTTATCCGGGTACAGGTACAACTTGGTTTGATAAGTCTGGGTATGCAAACAATGGAACATTAACTAATGGGCCCGCGTTTAACGATGCGAATAATGGATCAATTGTGTTTGATGGTGTGGATGATTATGTTAATTTAAATTCTTTATCAACACTAGTAGGAAAAACAAATGTAACGGTAGATTGTTGGTTTTTTAATGATTCACTTCCATCAGGTTTGCAAAATATTGTAGGACAATTTTCTGGTAGTGGATGGCTAATACATACTACCACAATAGCAAACTTCAACATTTTAGTTTTAGTTGGGGGTGGAACTTCATACGGTGGCATTAACATTACACCGACAAACACATGGCTTAATGTAATATTAGCCTACGACGGTACTTTAACTGGTAACGAAAATAGATTAAAAATGTATGTTAACGGTGTATTAAGAACATTTGATGCATACAATGGAGGAGAGGTACCAAGTACTTGGCCAAATGCTACAGCTGTAAACGCAACTGTTGGAACACTAATAGGTTTTGGACGATATTTTAATGGTAAAATACCAATTGTGCGTATATATGAAAAAACACTCTCCGCCCCAGAAGTTCTCCAAAACTACAACGCAACCAAAACAAGGTTTGGTATCCAGTAACCTTACATGGTTATCAGAAATGCTGAGAACCAAGTTCCGGATCCATCCCCCGATCCACTCTGAATAACCTTATTCGATCCTGTGTTCTGATAGAAAGTAAAATCAAGATAGTCAGTTGAACCATTCAAGTAAACAATCTTAGTAAATCCATAACTTTGCCCGATAGTGTTACTTGGCTCTATTTGACATATACCAAAAGTATTTCCATTTTTCCTTGCCTGCAGGTTTGCCTGGGCACCCACCGCTCCAGCTGCCTCCATCCATGCACCAGCAGAGATTGAATAATAACCAGCAATTGTGGGTGTAAATCTGTCCGATGTGGCATCCCACCAGTTTTGTGGATCGAAATCATCCACAAATTGAATAAGGGTATCAGCAGTAGTCGGAATTGATTGATTAACTGCTAGTTTACCTTGCGCCAGATAAATGTTTGCCGTAGGCACCGAAGCAGTCACTGATCCTGTTACGGTTAGGTTGCTTTTTATCCTGGATGCTCCCCAGACGTCTAAAACATATCCGGTTGCTGCAGTACCACCTATGCCCACGTTGCTGCCTGATACGTATACTCCAGGAGCTGCGTACGTTCCCATTACAACGGTGTCATTAGAGAATACCTCTAGAATAGGTAATCCTGAGATATCATTAACGGACATCAAAGATCCTGTTAATCCGTCGACAACTGAGAATAGTTGTCCTTGCGTTCCCTGTACGTTTAAAACTGTAGCACCTGTTGCTCCCTGACCAGTTGCCCCGTTGATGTTTACGTATCCGTTGAATGTATTCTTTGAAAATGGCATATCTTATCTATTTATTGAGTTAATTCTTTATTCCGCAACTTCTACGAGTTCGATTTTAGCTGATGTTCTTATACTTAAAGTTCCACCGCCGGCAAATGTTGGTGCAGTGAATGTGATGGATAATTCACCCGATGCTCCAACTGAGTAAGTGATAGCCGAAGTAGCCATTCCTGTGTCACCTCCGTTCAGGGTTTGAACGGTTGATACCAGAGTGCTGGTTGAACCTCTCCTCTTGAAGAGAACCACATCATTTTGCATGTAGGTGTCACCGGTGCTGACACCAGTGGTGGTTCCTGTAGTACCGATCACCATCCCTATATTTTTGATGGTTACGTTCCATGCTCTATTTCCTGCAGGGATAATCAGATTCGTTGTACCTGTTCCGTCGAGGGACAAGACCAAACTTGCTCCGGTTGAGAGAGATGTACTGGATCTCCAAGCGGTCAAGAAGCTGAATTGGTTTTTGCCGCTGCCGTATCCGCTGCTTCCGAAAGTTTTTTGGTTTCTCATTGAAGCAACGCCTTGCTCACCGAATGCATTCGTATTTCTTTCAGTTGCACAGCTTGAAACCCCAACTACCCATGATCCGTATCCGGAAGCTGTGCTTCTAGCACCTAAAGCACTGGAGAAAGCACCGCTGACAGTGTTTTGTGCTCCGACTGCTGCTGCTCCATCCGTTCCGGTAACAGTATTAAGTGTTCCTAATGCTGCTCCCCAATATCCGTATGTGCCAACAACGTTTCCACAACCACCGGGAATAACAGATCCAGTTCCCCATGCGCAGTTATCTTTACCCCCACCGACCGTTTGGAATGTGTAGCTAGTGATAGCTGCTCCCCCTGGAGTATCGTATGTGAAGTTATTAGAACCTCCAGCAACTGTAGATCCGTAAGTGCAGGCTCTGTTTCCACATCCACCTCCGACTGTTGAGAAGATACCAGTGGCGCAGTTGTTACAACCACCGAGTATACTTGAATTTAATGCAGTGGCGAAATTTCTCTCTCCACCTCCAACAATACTCTCCGACCCATTTGCAATGTTTGCACAACCACCTCCAACAAAAGAACAATCCCCAGTAGCGCAGTTATTTTTTCCCGCTACCACACCACTATAACTACCCGCACTTATGTTTGATTCCCCTCCTAAAACTGCTCCATAAAGGCCTCTTACTATGTTACTTCCTCCACCACCTATTGTGGCTTGAGCAGAACAAGTAGTATTTAATACACCCCCGCCAATAAATGAGTTACAACTTACTGTATTTTTATAACCACCGCTAATAGTTGAAAAACTTGGAACGAAATGCATTCTATTGCAAAAACCACCACCTATTGTGCCATCAAATCCCTGTGAAATATTGCCTCTACCACCACCAACAAATGAACCACAATCAGTGGCTTGGTTTGCACAACCACCACCAACCATAGAGAATACCCCTGAAGCGATATTACCGCATCCTCCTAATACTGATGACCATGACCCACAAACTTTATTGCATTCACCCCCACCAATGGTCATACCTCTTGACCTAGTTCCACCATTAATTAAGTTGCATCTACCACCTACAATACTTGAATAATCATTGACGAATGAAACAATGTTACACTCTCCCGCACCAATAAAACTATTATCACCTGTTGAGTTGTTGTCCCTTCCACCTACAATAGCCGTATTGTTTTGCCCCGCAGTATTTTGACATCCACCACCGATAAATGTATGGTTACAAGCGGAACTATTAGACTTTCCTCCAACAATACTTGAACTATTTCCACTTGCGACGTTTCCTATTCCTCCAACAATAGTTGAACAAGCATTAGTTGCTGAGTTTGATGCACCTCCAATTACAGTTGTATAAAAACTAGTTGCGGAATTTGATGCACCACCGCCAATAAATGAACAATTACTCGTTGCAGTATTTAAACGTCCTCCTACTATACTTGAATGATTTGAATCGGTTACTTTATTACATTGACCACCACCTACAAATCCATAACCTGCATTACTAATACAATTAGATACTCCCGCTACAATCGCATTATACTCTGTTGCACCGCTTATTTTATTGAAAGCCCCACCGCCTATAAAACTTGAATAACCCGTAAAGTCAATTACGTTTCCTACACCACTACCAATGATACCTTCTGTTCCAAAAGCACAGTTACATTGACCACTTACTATTGAACTACCTCTACAAGCACTATTGAAACATCCACCAAGAATAAATCCTGTACCTACTGAGTTATTTCTACCACCTACAATAGTTCCAAAGTCATAGTAACTTACAGTGCTATTGCATACACCACCTCCTATGAAACCACCATAAGCCAATGCCTTGTTTCCGCATCCTCCGATAGCAGTTGAGAAGATACCTGTAGCGCAGTTAGCACAACCTCCGAGTACAGAAGACCAGGAGTTTGTAGCTTGGTTACTTTGTCCCCCTACTATAACAGAACACGCACTACTTAAAGTGTTACTAATACCAGCACCTATAAATCCATGGTTTGCACTAACCGTATTACTTGCACCACTTAATATTCCACTAAAACTTGATGTAATTGAATTACTCTGACCCGCACCGATAATATCACCGCATTTATTATTAGCAGTAATACTATTACTTGATCCACTTACAATCCCGTGTGTTGCAGAATAATCACCACTAATAGTATTTGCTGCTCCTCCTAAAATAACATTTTTACCATATGGCCAGTTTTGATTAGCATGACAAATTTTATTTGATTGGCCAGAAAATATACCACTATAATAACTAAAGGTCATTGAATTACAAGTTCCTCCACCTATTATACCCCATATATTATTAGTACCACATATAAAGTTAGAACATCCCGCTAAAATTGTTGAAGCAACTGAATTACCTGTTATACAATTTAAACATCCATTGACAATGGTATTTGGATAATTACTTGCATTTATAGTGTTAGAACAGCCATTTACAATAACTGCTGAAGTCCCACAACCAGTATTATTATTACCACCTACGATTACAGTTCCGGTTGAACCAACTGTTCTATTACAATATCCTCCGATGATTGCATTACCTTTTGGAGAACCAGAATTATAATCTACAGTGTTGCAATAGCCTGATAAAATACCGCTCCAAGAGTTGCAGACAACATTTAATTCTCCGCCGCCAATAAACCCGCCTATATTATCGTTACTACCCAGCCATGTATTACCATATACGCAGTTATTCAGACCCCCAACAATACTTGCAAAACAAGTACACTGCGGAGCACCAACGGTGCCAATCTGGTTGCCACTTCCACCTAAGATGTTAGAACCGTAACTCCTATTAATGTTCCCGCAGCCTCCTCCAACCATTGAGAAGATACCGGTAGCGCAGTTTAATATACCACTAATTGTAGTTGAATAAGCACCAGTTGATTTATTAGCACATCCACCTAATACACTTGAGAATATTCCAGTGGCACAATTGTAACCTCCACCCAAAATACTTGATTGGCTACAAGATACTATGTTTTTAACACCTCCGTAGATACCACTATTGCGGGTAATGCCACCATAGACACCACTATAAGTAATGCAGTTTTCTCGACCACCTACAATTACCGAATCATTTTTACTCTCTGCACCAGAATCGCATACAATGCTATTGCAACATCCACCAAAAATTTCGGTATATCTACCCCTATTGGTGTTAAATCTACCACCATAAATAGATGCACAATATTCGCTACTTACGTTACCCCAACCCCCAATTAAGTGATAACAAGTTGCCGAACAAGCAGTATTTGGCCCAATAACAATAGCATTATTGAGTCCATTACACGCATTGCCACCACCCATAACAATTGTATTCGTACCACAATTAGTTCCACCTCCAATTGTTGTAGTATTACTACCAACGGAACAACCAGTATTAATTACAACGCTAGAATAACCCGATGCCGTACCACTTACTCCACCCAACACAGCAGAGCAATTTCCGGATGCTAAAACATTTCTACCTAATGCAAATGAGGCATTACCAGTTGCAGTACTTATATAACCACTAGCCGTACTATTAAATCCGCTTGCTGTGTTTCTACATCCTCCCAACACAACGGAATTACATCCAGAAGACACGTTACAACAGCCACCAACAACACTTGAGTTGATATTATTTGCGGTGTTTATATGACCAGCGCCAACAAAACTACTATGACCACTCGCTGTGTTTCCACATCCCCCACCTACGGCAGAGAATATACCGGTCGCTCGGTTACACAAACCGCCAAGTACGCTTGAATTTAAAGCCGTGGCACAATTTTTTTCACCACCACCTATAAAGCTTTCCGCTCCACTTGCAAGGTTACAAAAACCTCCACCGATTGAGCTATAACCACCACTTACAGTATTACCGCATCCACCTCCTAAGAAAGAAAATCCAGAGGTAACGCAATTATATAAACCACCGACTAAAGCCGAACGATTTCCAGTAACACAATTGGCAGTTCCCGCTCCCAGGAATGAAGCGTAGCCAGATACAGTGTTTGCATTACCTGCAACGATAGCCGTGTAATAATTCGTCGTTTTGTTAACGCTACCAGCACCTATGAAATTACTTGATGTTGTAACACCAGGGCAAAATCCAATAGTGTTACCACCTCCACCACCAATTACACCTCCTCCGGAAGTAATGCAGTTTGAAGCTCCAGCCAAAATACCGCTTAAAGGAGATGAAACTAATAAATTAGATTGACCCCCAATAATTGCAGATGCATTATTACCACCGCCCTGTATTTGGTTAGAAATCCCGCCTACAACCACACTATAAGTTGAGCCATCTATATAATTTGAAAGACCCGCACCAATGAATCCATAGGATCCATTAGAAATACTATTGCTTCCACCTCCTCCGATAGTTGCGAAGTTACCGTTTACATAGTTTCCGCAACCGCCAACTACACTTGAAAAAATTGCAACTGGATTGTTATAAGCACCCCCGCCGATAAAGTTGTGACAAGCACACGCTTGGTTACATAAACCGCCTACGACCGAACTGTATGGGGCATTATTGCCTACCCTATTTGCACGGCCTCCTCCGATAAAAGAACAATCCGCAGTTGCGCAATTGCAATATCCACCAGCCGCTGATGATTGTTGGCTTGTTACATTATTAAATTGACCACTACCAATAAATGAGTATAACCCGCTTGCACTATTATTTCTACCGCCCGCAATAGTTGCTTTACCACCAGTCGCATTATTGTTACCACCCGCACCAACAAATGAATATTGACCCGATGATGTGTTTACACAACCACCAGCAACTACACTCCTTTGATAAGTAGCACTATTGGTATCACCACCACCGACAAATGAATATGGCCCGCTAGCCGTGTTATTTTTACCACCTACAACTGCTGTTCCAGTATTACCGCATGACTTATTATTGAATCCACCACCTACAAAAGATATTAATTGGTTTGATACGTTACAACAACCCGCTACAACTCCCGCATAAATCCCCGAAGATGTATTGTTTCTACCCGCACCAACAAATGTTGAGTTATGGCAAGAAATATTATTTGTACCCCCAACTATTGTAGAATAGAAAAAATTTGGCCCAATTATATTTGAACCTCCCCCACCTATAAATCCCCCGTAACCGCAAGAAGAATTTCCAATACCACCACCAACAATACTTGCATAACCGAGTGCTTGGTTTCCACAACCACCTACAACACTTGAGAATATACCAGATGCTGTATTATTAAAACCACCGGAGATAACAGAGTTTAATCCCGATGCAACCTGGGAAGCAGAAGTTCTGCCTAGCTGGAAATCCACAGCATATTGACCTCTAGCATTACCGCCCGATGCTGTTCCGTCTGGAATGTCACCGGTTAATGCCCCACTTCCTCCTGGCGATATTGCAATGCCATTAGGAGAACCAATAGCCTGTATAACTGCTGTTGTTTGAGTTGTAACAGTTGGATCTGGGTACAGTGTAAGTCTCCCGGTTCCTGCCTGTCCGGTTTGGTCAACAGTAAAGACTGGACCGGAGAGACCGATCACCTGAAAGATTGGTGCACCAGTACTTCCTATTCCAGTTGCTCCATTGACCGTGAGATTACCGTAGTATATGTTATTATTTGCCATTTTATATGTTTTTCACTTTTCTTATTTACCTTTTTCGGTCTCGGTTTCTTCTATCTTTACCAAGCAGTTTCTGTTAATTGTACTCTTGCAACAGATCTAACTGTTACTGATCCACC
>Ga0247723_1000725_pt1 | contig 21364 bp, 32 predicted proteins | sample MSEWelMarce5H_FC_FD_189079 | JGI IMG/M metagenome (GOLD analysis project Ga0247723, IMG submission 189079) | Subsurface sediment microbial communities from gas well in West Virginia, United States - MSEEL Well Study Marcellus 5H_FC | ecosystem: Environmental > Terrestrial > Deep subsurface >... | reverse complement strand
CCACCAGTGAGTTTATCTGATAATAGTTTTGCTGCTGCGATTTCTTTATTTAACTCTGCAATATCACCTGACGCGCCATCGACGATTACGCCGATACCTGCTGCTGCACCAGCCATAGCAGCAGCGATGGAATTAGCGATGTCCGTTGCTAGTGTGACAAGTCGCACCTTTTCGGTTGTTAGTTTGTCGAACATACCTTGAGCAAGATCCGTTGCAAGTGAAGTTCCAACTGTTTTCAAACTTTCTAAAGCCTTAGTAACGGAATCGTTTACTCCCTTAGCAGCAACACCAACAAGAGCCTTATTAACCTCACCAAAACCAGCAATCAATCCATCTACCAACGCTTGTGCGGAAGTAAGACCTGTATTGCCCAAAACGCTCATTATGGTTTTGATACCTGTGACGATGACGGTCATTTGAGAATTGATACTGTCAACTTCCGCTGCTGCACCTGCTACGAAGGCTTGTGCCATAGCAACCGAGTTGCCATAGAATGTCTTACTCATTTCGTCGCCGAACTTGTCTGCTTCGGTATTGATTTGAGTGTAGAGCGAATTGATCTGCGCGATTTGATCAGCACTTGCCGATGTGAGAAGTGCTGCCGTTGCGCTCGCTGCATCGGGACCTGCTTCGAGGAGTTGCTGGATGTATTCGCGACTTAAACCTGCTGCGAGCAACTTCTCAATGTTTTTACCAAAAGATACAACTTCTGCAAGACGTGTTTTGAGTTGACCTGTGATCGCATCGACACCTGTGGTCGCTTTTTTAACTTGACTGATTACAAGACCACTTGCGGTTTTAGTAACCGAAATAACTGCCTTAGTATCTGCATCGGAAAGATTGATGAGAGCCTTTGCGAAATCTCTTACACCACTAGAAAGTTTCTTCTGAAACGCTGCTTGAGTTTCAAGGACGTCTTCAAGGTCTTTGTTCGCATCCTTGAGCGCATCGACAGCCTTTGTGCGTCGCTTTGCTAAATCGATGAGGGCGGTTGTCTGATCTGTTAAATAATCGACAATTAAACTTTTTGCGCCTTGTTCCATTCCTGAGAATCGAAGATCGATCGCTGATACCAAATCATCATACATACTGATAATTGAATCTACCGTCGCTTCACCATCGCGCATCGCTTTATCGATAGCACTTTGTTCGCCGAATGGAGTTCGCAATAATTCGCCGAATCTTTCCATCGCTTTTGAGCGGTCTTCGATTGATTTTTCTAGATCGGCGTTTGCTACTTCTAGTTTTTTATTCACATCTTCAATGTCTTGAGCGACGGTGGCGTATTCTTCCATCATCACACGCACATCTTTGTTTACCTTATCGAATGCAGAACGCAAGTTGTCCAATGCGCCACCCGACAACATTTTGCCTTTGGATTCGAACACGGCTTCAAGTTTGTCGAGTGCGCCCAAAACCGCACCGCGAGCCGATTCTGCACCGCTATTAAAAGAGTTCGTGAAATCTTTTGCCAAATAATCGTTATAGTTCGCGACTGCTTTTTCTAAATCGCGCTTCATCTCTTGAAGTTTTTTCGCTGCTGCTGCCGCTGCTTTAACTGCCTTTGGATCGACGATCGCGTTGCCCGTTGCATTTCCAAGACCGCTTAGATCAACATTGTTATCGACATCTTTTTTTGTTTTCTTTGTAATTTTTGCGTACTTGTCTAAACTATCCCCAAAACCTTCAACTTTTTTAGCGTTGTCGTCGAAAAACTTACCAACACTATTTGTCATCCCCTTCAAGCCATCATAGGCTTTTTTTGCTCCAGGGTTGATGAAACCTAAAACTTTTAAGAATAATTTCATCGGTCCTAGAATAATGTTAAGAAAAGCCTCTGCCAAAAATCCGACTACGCGGATGATAAAACCAACTGCTTTCAAAGCACCTTTAGCGACGGCGATTACAACTTTTCTAAATGTTTCGGATCTATCCCAAGCCATCTTGAAACCGACTGCAACAGCAGCGAGCGCGACGACGATGATTCCGATGGGATTGGTCATAAACGCTGTTTTTAGCAAGTTCATAGCACCAGCAAACCCAGTGGTTGCACCTGTGGTTACATATGTCCAAGCAGCATAAGCCTGTTGTGCTTTTTTAACTTGTCCCATCGCTTTACCAAACAACAAAGTTGTGACTCTTGCTATTTTCGTCACCGTGATATAAGTAAGGATCGCAGTCGCAATCATCGCGAAAACGATTTCATTTTTCTTTATGAAAGAGGCAACCGATCCGAGTACCTTGATGAAACCTTTGAAGACAACAAGGGCTTTCTCTAACGCTGGCACGAGAGATTCAGACATAAATCCCATTACACCTTGAATAGCAGGTAAGAGTGCTTCACCAAACTTTTCTTTTAATTTATCAACTTGTTTTCCGAGGGCGACCTGTGCCGAAACACTACCCGCCGAACTTTTAGCGAAATCTTTGTATGTGGAGTTCAAAACTTCTGTGATAGCGATGGCTCGTTCGCTTTCGGTTCCTGATTTGATTTTTGCTTTTGTTTCAGCGTCCAAAACGAATCCAACCGCAGTAAGAGAAGCGAACTGTCCGTTGAGTGCCTGAGCAAGACCGTTGGTCATTTGACGATATTCATCCGCCGTTGCTGACGCGCCTTTTTCTGCAACAACATAGTCCAAGATTGCTGGTGTGAGTTGCGCAATCGTACTTCCGTGAAGATCGAATGTCGCTAATTGTGACTGAACCATTGTGATGTTACTGCCAGTTACAACGGTAGTTCGTTCCAACGCATCGGCGTGAGCCTGTAGGATTTTAATTTGATCGGCTGTCGCACCGCCTGTAGTTGTTAAGATTCGGGCTAGTCGATCTTGTCCGACGCTTGCTTCTTGTGCTGCTCGCACGGATTCAATTCCGAGTTTTGTGATATATGCAGCGATCGCGCCTGTGGCAAGTTTTTTGAATACGCCACCTAAGTTATTCAAACCCACTGCTGTCTGGGCTGTTGAAGACTGGAATTGTTCGGTGACTTTACCCGCACGATCCATTTCGGCGGTGAATTGAGATGAATCGGCTCGCAACCTTGCCAAAAGTTCAACAACTGTTGCCATACCGATCACCTCCTACTTGATTGTTCTTGTTCCCATATCCGCAACCGCTCTAACGATTCCCATTCTGCGAGTTCGATAGCAGAGATCGGGTTATGGGAAGGACTGCCGTAGAGTAATTCTTCGACAGTCCTGCCCAATCGTTCCGCTAACTCAAAGACAAATCTGCGGTAGCCGTTGCGGAGGAATCTTTTCCCGCATCGTCAGCCGATTCTTGAGTAAATCCCGACAAACGCATTCCGACAGACGCGAGCCTATCGAGTGCGGTTGCCGATTTTGCTAATAGAGCATCTCGGTCTTTTGGACCAAAGATCTGTTCACCTGATTCCTGATCGAATGATGTTGCAATCACTATCTCGGGATAAACGAACTGGAGGTTTACACCACCCTTTTGATCTACTGCTAAATCCATAATACGAGTGCGCTCTGCACCTGTCATACCACGAACTTCTACTTTTACTCCCCACTCTGGGACATCCACGGTTTCACTTGGAATGTCTTGCATAGCAAGGATTTGATCTCTTATGGACACGATTACTCCTTTGGGTCTCGAGGACTCGATTAGTTTTACTATTTAATTTTTATGCAAATGCGCCACGGGTGATAGCACCTGTGACCTGAAACTCTGCTGAATAGGTAACGATGTCGCCTACTCCTGCTGATGTTTCGTATGAAGTCATAAAGGCTTCACCTGTGTACTTAACTTGTCCCGCAGTTGTTCCTTCGGGACCATACTCGAATGAAACTGAGGCTTCTTGACCTAAGATTCCTGCGAGATGTGCGTCAACAGTAGCATCAAATGAACCTTCAATACTGATTGTTGCGTCACTGAATCCAACCACATAGGATCGAGTGCTTGATCCGAATGAAGTTGTTTCTAAAGTTTCAATCTCACGAGGGAAGGATACTGAGTTCAGCGTATCGCTGATATTCGTAAGAGTTCCACCTGAGTTATCTACCTTGAATGAAGCGTTTTTACCGTGTCTAAATGTTGGCATTACTATTACCTCCGACTAAATGCGATGTTTACGGTGAGTGAACCTGATCCTGCTGGTGTTACTAAAGCGCGTAGATAGCGTGGAACAGAACCGCTAACTATGCTTCTTTGAGATGCTTTTGTGCCGATCGCTACTGTGGTAAAGGTCACAAGATCTGCCCAACTTGAGTTATTGGCAGAACCTTGAATCTTTGCAACTGTAGTTCCTGTATTTGAGTTAGCGGTAATGTGCAAATGCGCCACACCACCATTCGTCGTAGATGCTGCGTTATCCACCGAAGCACCTGTTAACGTCGTGGTTATGGCAGATTGGCAAGCAAGCCAAACACCATAATCCAATCCACCATCCGCAATAGCCTCGCCTGTGATAGCAACTACTTCGGTTAGAGGAGAACTTACTTCGTAAGAAGTGGAATCCGCAGCGAGAAGAATCGCACGGCGACCGACTCCTGCTCCGTCACTTGATACGGACATAATTGGACCTGAGCCAATCGCTGTGTGAAGAATGTAGTCGATACCTGATGTGGTACCACCTTCGAACAAACCTTCGAAAGAAACAGTTCCATCTCTATGCCCAACAATGAATGATCGCGCTGCTGAACCAAAAGTTGTCGTTTCAGGGGTTTCTACTTCATTGTTCACCGACACACTGTTCAAATATGTCGAAAGGTCATTTGAATCTGCCAGAACAACTGTGTTTTTACCGTGGCGGAATGTAGGCATTACTGCTCCTCAACTGGGCGCTGGTGGGGGGTTCCATCTTGAAGAAAACCATCGCCATCGCCATCTGTTGCTTCGGGATCGAATCCTTCTGCAATAACGGGAGTTTCTTCGACAACTGGTTCTTCGACTACTGGTTCGACAACTACTTCTTCAACTGGGGTTGTCTTTTTGCCTTTGTTGTCTAGTGCCTCAATAAATCCTGAGGCTAAAAGCCAAGTGGCATCCTTTTCAGGAAGATCAGAGATAATTTCATCTGCTTCCGCTCGTTTGTTGGGCGGATAGTCAATTCCGACTAAGGCTCGGTACTGGGGCATTTTGCCTCCTTTTAGGCAAGCAAACCCCGTACCGCATTGATCTCAAGGATTCTGCAACGGTCGGGGTCTCTTTGGACTCGATTAAGCCAAATGTACATCACTTCTGGTCTTTGCCTTCGTCTAAACGCGCTAGTTCGGCTCGCTTTTCTTTGATCATTCTCAAGGTTAACCAATAGCCAATTCCATCGACCGCATTGTCTAATTTAGTTGCGTGGACTTCACGGGCGATTTTTACACCGACCATACAAAGGCTTACTTGTTCGGCGGTCACTTCGACACCGAGGATCGCTGACCATATTTTTGCTGCGCGGTTGAAGTCATCGAGCGGGTGTCCGTATGACTCGTTCCTGTCTTCTGAAACTAGATCTGCTGCGTATGAGGCAATATCGCGAGGATCACTTAACTCTGTCATAGTACCGCCATATCTGCTAGTCGTTTTTCTGGATACATACAAAATGTTAAAACTCCAACTTCGGCGTTGTCGCCCTTGATCTGTTCCCACCATAAACTACCGCCGTCGAGAGCAGGGGCTTGCAACCACATAATCCCGCCCCAATCTGCTGCCCGTAGATGGTGCCAGTGACCTGAAACTAAAACATCCGAGTCGCCGATTGCTTGTTTTCCGAAAGACTGACCTTCCAACCATCTGCGCATTTTGAGTTCGGGTGACGCGCCTGAAACTTTGGCAACGTGACCGTGGGTGAGTCCCAAGATCCATCCCGCTGCTTCGACGGTGATCGACAACTTGTCTTTAGGGATTGCGAACTTTATGTGACCATAAGCCTCAGGATTGGCGGAGAAGATTTCTGATACCTGTTCCACGATCGCCAAGTCATCATTATCGTTCAAAGTCGTATAGGACTTGCTTGATCCGTTGCGGTTTTCACCGTGATTACCCGCTACCGCGACTACTTTGACATCATTGAACAATTTACACCAACGCATAAGAGCGTCACGCAATAATCTGCGAGCAACCTTTACCTGATCGCGCCTGTCGAGTTCCACGCCGAAAGTCTGCTGTTCGTAATGACCGACACATCCTTCAACGGAATCGCCTGTCCACAAAACGATCAACTTTCCGAGGGGACGCTTGATTTTGCGGAGTTCCTTGATTCGATTTTCTACGGAATCAATACTGGCAAGTATTCGCTTTACTGTTCCCGCAAGACCATCGCCGTCGGGTTTACCGATCTGCCAATCGGCGAGAACAACACAAAACACACCATCGCCAAGTTCAGCCTGTGGTTGCTTCTTGTGCTTTTTGATTTCTTCGATGAGATCGGATATGTCCGCTTGTTCTTTTTCTGTGCCTTTGCGGACTACCTTTGCTTTCCACTGGCGGTTGAGAACTCCATCAGGATTCCCCCAAGCGTTAAATAACACGGGTTCAACCACGGAGAAGTTTTCGGGATTCAGTCCCCAAATACGCAAAACCGAGTCCCAATCGGGGGATTCTTCGATCGGTACTGCATTTGTCGTGACCGTTCCCTCAGAGCCGTCCCATACGACTCCAGGAAGCCACTGTGCGGACTTTGGCTTGAGATTGGGGTTAGGGATTGCCCCTGCTTCGACGGGTTCCAAGAGCCTGTCGAGAGCCTCATCCATACCGTCTAAACTCACGCCCTGCCCGTTTCCCTCATACACGAGCAACCTGTGGTCGTATTTTTTAACCTTCGGCGGTGCTTCTGAACGATCAACGCGGTAATTTTCACTCCAGTTTCTTCGCGAAACTTGTCTAAAGTGTTGGCTATTTCAACTGCCGTGTGTTCGGAGGTATCGATGGTCGCCAACACCTTACTAGATACATCTTTGGGAAGTACGCGACATAAACGGAAAATCGCACAAGGGACTCCTGAGCCGTGTCTTACTTCAATGTCGTCAAGAGCAGCACTTAGGGCTTCGACGGCAGACTTACTGGGATTTGTTTGTGGCTTTACATCTCTGGCAGTTGAGTTTCCACGGGCGGGTAAGGTACTCCGCAAGGATTCTTTCGCAACGCCAACATTTCGGGAACTCGTCATAGTTTGCACCCCGTCCATAGGGATCTTTAATCGATTCTTCCTCGATCATCACGCATCCACAAAACAATCGAGGTTAAATGCGATTCTTGGGCGATCCAAGTCATCCGTGCCCAAAGATAGTACAGATCCGTTAGATGAGAGCCGAACGACACGCAAGCCGTTAATAGTAGTGTCACGGACACTGGCAAGGAGGATTCGCAAGTCTTGGGCAAGATTCCTTGCCGTTGGGTAGTCATCGCGAGTTGCACGGACAACGACTTGAATGGATGGCTTATCTATGGCAAACGCTGCTGATCCAAAGGTTTCCATAGGGGCTTGACCCTGATATTCGTACACCGTGACGCAAAGATCAGGGGTGTCTGGCATTTTTGCTAAGAATAGATTTGTTCCTATGGTCAAGGTCGCATAATTTGAGTCGATATGTGAGCCGACTGCCTCGAGGATTGTTGCTGTTGTTGGCATTAGATCAACCTTTCAAGGGCGTTTTCGACACTATTGAGCAAACGAGTTCCAAGACCATTCGACCTTCTTTTGATCGGATCTTCAAGGTACTTGGCTTTTGTACTACCCTTGTGGAAAGCGTTCAAATCTTCGTGGACGATTAAAGCATAAGAGGCTGCAACTCCGCCGTAGCCGAGAGTGATTTCGAGGGTGTCCCCAAAGCGATTAACTTTGATTCCGTGTGCTTGTCCAGAGTTGCGCAAGTTACCTTTATCGACTGGCACTTCGGCTTGAGATTCGGCGAAGGCGATCTGTGCTTCGGCGTAAAGAGTCTGGAACAAGGCTTGTTGCGCACCTGCGCCACCTTTTCTTAAAAGATTGATCAACTTTTCGATATTTATGATTTCAATAGAATCCATTACGCTCGCCCAAACTTTACAACTGTGTGATGGACGGCGGAGGATGTTCCTGTCGTTGGGTAAGTGACCTTATCTACACTGAGAACTATCGGTTCTCTACCTCCAGGCAATACAAGGCGACTACCAATCGTAATTGCTGCGTCTGACATTATGTAAAGAGTTCCACCTTCGACAATTTGAACACCTTCATTGTCGCGGGTTCGAGAAACATCCGCCATTATGCGGGCACTGTAAGTCGTAGATGATCCCGAAGTGGATACTTTGCCATAGTTATCAACTGTGCTTGTGGCGTACACGGTGATCGTGTCCGTCATATCTTTTGCCCAGTGACTCGGTTGCCCCTGTATGTAAGACATAAGCCCTCCTTAGATTGTGTTGTCCATCAATCCTGTGGAGAAGTCGGACTTGAATGTTGAAACCGTCTTATCGGCTGTAGAGGTGATTGATTGCGCATTGATTCTTGCGATCGGTACACGCAAACGATCTCTTTGCGCCGTCAATCTTTGAGCGAGCATACGGAACTCAGCAGCAGAAGCACCATAGGATTCTGAAATCGAAAGGTCGCCGATACTTCTCGAATAATTGGTCTTATGAGCATACTGACCTGAAATAACCTCAGCAGCAGCGATCGCTGCGTCGTAAACATTCCCCCAAGTGGATAGGAGATAGGTGATCTCAGCGTCTTCCAAGTGATAATCGGCGGAGTCCGTGTCCTGTACGAGAAAGCGAACCTTGTCGCGATCGCCTGAACTGGGGTCAACATAGGTAAATGCCATAGGGCTATATTACACGACTAAGAGTCGGGCTGGACGGGGGACACTAGGAGTAACTTTTTCTTTCCCAAAACATCCGCTTGTAGCGGTCGAAGAATTGACTCTGTAAATACATAACGATTTTTGTGTGTTCACTTCTATCTTTGGAGACCTTGGAAACCCATTCATTTCGCTTGAACGGGATAACTTGAGCGATTGGAGTACCTGCGGGAATCATAAACTCCGCGGTTGGGTTTTTCAAAACGAAAGGAAAATTAACAGAGGCGGAGTAGGTATCGGTATCTACGATTCCTTCGAGGATAGTGAACCATTCATTCGGATTGTGCATAGGCGGGACAAATAAACAAGAATAACCTTTAGGCGTTTTGATAGCCCAAGGGTTCATCCATTTTGGGAATGGGAATTCATTCACGCTTGGGTGTAGATAACCTTGCTTGCGTGGGTGAAATTGAATTAAATCTGTAATCGGCGAATTGAAGTTAGGTTCACCATCTATCAAACTTACATAAACATCGCACGGAGATACGATTATGTAGCCAGCAGTAATTGCATCTAGCACAGGAATACATTTTTTTATTGTCCGCATAGAATCTGGCTTTTTTTCTTTGGGAAAACGGGACTCCATTTTCTTGTACCAATCGGGTATGCACTTGGTTGCAAGTCGCGGGGCGTACTGATCGGAAACATCAAACACACTTGTAAAGATTATGTTTTTGACTTTACTTTTTTTCTTAAACATATTTTTCCTTTACTGTTAAGTGAAGGAACATATCATATTTAAGCGAATTCTACTACTTCCCAACGACAAGCCCCACTTACTACAAGCGAAGTCGAGCCTGAAAGGTAGCCTTGAACTACGGCTGTAACCAAATTGTTCGTGCCTCCAGAAAGCGTACTTGATGGGGTTCCATCACTTGTGCCCATTGAAGTGTTCAAACCTTGACCACCTTGATTTTGCAGTTGCGAACCAAAGTTCACCGATGCAATAGTGCCTGTGGCTGCTACGGTTCCAGAAGATGCAGTTCCAAAAACATTTACAAATGACTTAGTAATATCAACAGCCGTAATCGTCACTGTTCCAGCACTAGCAGCACTGCCACGCTGAACTAATTTTATTCCGCCACCAGTGGCGGTCGGGAATGTTGAAATTACCATTATTACTTCCTTTAGAGTTCTTCTGGTGTATTTACTTGATTAACAGGCGGAGTGTGATGAACCCAAGCACCATTGATCCATTTACTTTCTCCAGTAACTTCTGGAGTAATAATTGGACCAGAAACATCAGATGGAAAATAAGATCGTCTAATTTCTAGGATGACTCCATCATCACCGATTTCAGCGAACTTCAAGATAGGTGCTTCTGACCAAACTCCATTTTCGTACTTCTTTTTTACATAGAAGTCGCCTGTGCCATATTCTACTTCAATAGCACCTTCGATTTCTTCTGGCGTATTTACAGATGCCCAACCGATACCGTCTTTTAATTGAATAAATGTTCTCATTATGCAAACTCCACTACTTCCCAACGGCAAGCACCGCTGACTATTAGTTCTGTTGATGACGAAAGATAACCCTGCACTACCGCAGAAACTAAATTATTTGTACCTGCTGAAAGATTAGTCGCGGCTAAATTCATATTAGCACCATTTCCAAAGTTAATACCTTGACCTCCTGCTTTACGAGTGTCGCCACTGCTCAAAGTGCCAGAAGAAACGGTAGCCGAAGCAGCAACAGCACCAGAGGAAGCCGTTCCAAAAACATTCACAAACGCCTTAGTGATATTTACGGCAGTGATCGTGACCGTTCCAGCACTAGCAGCAGAACCGCGTTGCACTAATTTGATTCCGCCACCAGCAGCAGCAGGTAAGGTAGCGACACCCATATTAAGAGATCTCCATCCCTGAGATATGGAAGTTAATTGTAGTTGCTGACGCGCCTCCATCGATTACTTGGGCTGCGGTTAAAACTTGCTTGAGATCGATTACGGTTGTTGCGTCCGCTGCGATAGCAACCGCATCAAAAAGGGCTATTTCTGAACCAGATGGTCCAAGCGACAGGGTAAATGTTCCTGCGCTCGATGCGGTATTAGTAACAACGATACTTGTGATTACTGTCGTGGTTGATGCTGGAACTGTGTATAACAAAGTCGTTACGCTTGTTGTTGCTGCGCCTCTGAATAATACTTTTGCTGCATTCGGCATTTATTTCTCCTTTTTAGCCATTCCGCTAGGTTAATACTACATCAATCGAGTCAAGACTTGGTTAGAAACCGCCCATAATCACGGTGATTTCTAAATCAGTTACTTGCGATGCTAAGGCGAGAGTTCCCGTCGAATCTGGCAGGGTCAATGTGCGATCTGCTGTTGGCTCACCTGCGGTTAAAGTTGTTTCAAAAGCATCTTCCGTGGTTCCTTCGAAAACGATACTTTGAGCAAACGCGAGTTCCAACCCAGTCACCTGACCAGTAAAGGTAGGGCTTGCAAGAGTCTTGTTACTCAGGGTTTGAGTTGCGTCAAGAATACAAACAGTTCCAGTGACATCGGGAATGGTTACTGTTCGATCGGCGGTTGGGTCAACAACTGTGAGCAAGGTTTCAAATGCGTTGTCCGTTGCGCCCTCAAATTGAAGACCTGTTGAGCCAATCGTCTTATTTGTTAGGACATATGCCCCAGACGGTGTGACTGCATTGGCGGTGACGTAGGTTTCAACATCAGTAGCAAGATTTTGTAAATCTCCAGGAATGTTGATTGAATCGGATGACGATGGGTAACGAATACCACCTGGGGTTGTTGGCATAGTTTCTCTCCTATTGAATCTCTACGCCAAAGGCGTTAAACGACATAGTTCCTGTTGAAGCGTAAATCGTCACAATATCTGCTGCGTCCATAGTCACGCCTATTGTATGTGTTTCTGTCGCGTTTGCACCGATCGTGCGGTCATAGGCTATGTAGTGTTTTGCTGCGATTGTTTCACCGTCAGGGCGGATGGCGATTCTATATGTTGCGCTTGTCCCTGCTTGATTTGTAACAACTATGGACGAAAGGATCGCGTCTTTTTGGGCTGGAACTGTGTATAAGTTCGTATTGGTCGTGGCACTTGGGTTACTCTGACCTAAAACTTTGTAGTCAAGGGACACTAGGGTTTTGCTCCAATCAACGCGAGTCTATTTACACGGTTTGCCTCTGTTCGAATGATATCAGCCGTATCGCGGTAGGTGAATGAGAAACTCGCACCTGTAGTCGCGCCATATGTTGCGTAAGTTGAAGCCAAAGTCGCATAGGTAAGACCTTGTAAGCCAAAAGCACCATAAGAGCCATCCACACTTGTTCGAGTGATAGACAAGTACGGATCTGTCAAGGTTCCTGTGCCGTTGAGAGCGAAACCTAGTTGCGTGATAAGAGTTCCAATTTGAGCATAAGTCCAAGAAACGCCCAAAGAGGCTTGAGCATAAGTTGAGGGTGAAGTGTTATTAGCAAAACCTTGATAAGTGCCTCTTTTAGCCGTTAAACCCGCATAAGTGCTACTTGTGACCGTTCCTGAACCAACGGTATCGCGCAATTCAAGACTGGAGGCTGTGAAGTCATAAAGATCTGCGATCCGATCGATGATTTCGCGGATTCTTGCTTGGGTAAAATTGAGTTCAGGATCTAAGTTTGTGCCATCGACCCTGTTATATGTAACAAACTCTGTTGCAAGATTTGTGTATGTATCTAAATACAGGGTTAAGTTTGCGTAAGTTGGCTGCGCTAAGAGTTTTGGATTATCGTCGAGATCTTCTTCTTCTTGCGCGACTCTGGCTACGAGTAAAGGCCATAGTAATCCTGAAACTGGTTGATAGTAATTGGATACTGTTGCTTGTGGACGCAAATCTGAAATATCAACAGACCCGCCTAATGAAGCGGGGAGGGAAATAGTGAATGTACTGCCTCCAATAAAGGCTTCTTCATATGTGTATGTAAAGTTAAGCGGGGATAGATCCGCGTCATTCGTAATCGGTATCGTGACCGAGAATGCACCTGTGTTATCTAAAGTCGCTGTAATCGTCGTCGGCACGATCATTCGATCTGCATTTGAGTTCACTAGGAACTGCGGATTTGTGAACCTAACTTGACCAGCGACGGCAGATCCAGTGAAATCAAGATACTGACCAGTTACAGTAATTGTACTGATGTTGTTAGGCAGTGCCATTATGAAGCCTTGGCTGGGAATAACAACGCGTCAATAGTGCCGTTGTTCTCTAAGATGTTTTCAACCGCGGAGATGTAACTGTTCATCAAAGTTATATGAGTTCCTGATGTCGCGATTGCTGATGCTAACTCCGTAGAAAGATTGCCAAATAAGGTTGCTGCACTTGTTGCTAGTGCTTCCACGACATCGACTCTTGCTTCGAGCGAATCGTATTCGGCAACTGTTACAAAAAGGGCTGATGTTCCATCGTTTACCTGCGCTGGGGATACATCTGCCAAATCGATAGTTCCACCGACCGTGGCGGAAGGAAGCAAAATGTCGTAGGTTCGCCCACCAATAAAGGCTTCTTCGACCTCATATGTGAAACCGATCGGGGCTGCATCGGTGTCGTCTGTCGCGACCAAAACTTGCGAAAACGCACCTTGAGCATTCAAAGTTACCGTGATCGTCGAGTTAATCAAGATGATGTTACTGGTGACATTTTTTAAGACAGCACGAGGAGTGAACTTTACTTGTCCAGCGATAGGGTCGCCAGCGATATCTAAATATGTGCCTGTTACAGTGATTGTAGTTAGGTTATTCGGCAACGGCACTTTGACTCCTAACTAAAGAAAAATAGTGAAGCGATTTCTGATTGTGAGGCGTCGGGTGTACTCCATTTTACTCCGCCTGTCTGAGCAGAATCGGCTGTGAGGACTGTGTTATTTGCCCCAATAGCAAGACGACCTACTGTGTTATCAGCAGTCGCTACAAAAATGTCACCCTTTGCATCAACTAGGGCTTGTGGAACTGGATTCTGAATAATGGAGATACCCATAATTAGACTCCTTGTCGCATAACACTTACGGATTGAGTGCTTGAAGCAACAACGCCGAACAAAGATTCACCAGCCTGTAGATCAATAGCAAATGCGCTGCCACCAACTAATAGATAGCCGTATGAAGCGGTGGTCACGCCCGTGCCACCTAAAAATACATTCACTCCGCCTGACGGGTTTTGCACTAAAACTGTCTGACCGTCGCGCCCTGCATTCGCAGCCGACAACAATGTTGCTGTCGCACCAACTGATACAACTCCGTGAGTTAAAGCCATTTTTGCCTCTTTTCGAGTTACTAGGCGGGCGATCCGAAGACCGCCCAACCTAATTAACTAAGTGAGATTTCGCGTATTTCTTCTTTTATTTTGGCGACCTTTGGCTTTTCAACCACAGGAACTTCTTCTTGAACGAACGCGATATAACGCATACTTTCCAAAGATTTAGCGTTACGCCATCCACTCACATCGACTATCGCCCCCGACGCCAAAGTTTTGCCATCAACGGTCATCTGCTTGAGTAGTTTTGCTTTCATTGGATTACTTTCGGTAGATAACTACTGCTGAACTGGAAGCAATACGAGCAACAAATGTTGCTGATGTTGCAGGCTGGATTGTTGCTAGACCAACGATTGTTGTTCCTGTTGCAGTTCCAAGTGTGAGAACGTGAGTAGCACTAGCAAGGTTGATTACTGTGAACTCGTATCCGCTACCTACTGCTGTTGCAGGTGTAACTGCTGCGATAAGTGTCGCTGCTGTTGGTGCAGAAAGTGTACGAGCAGCGGTTGGTGTCGCTGTAACAATTCCAGCAAGCAGTTGAGCCGCTGTAAATGCCATTGAAGCACCATCTGTGATGTTGTTAACTGAAACATCTAGTCCGAGATGTCCTGCGACATAAATATCGTCGCGAACTTGAAGGTCTTGAGCAACAGTCAACTGTCCTACTTTTGCGTTGCCTTTTGTAATAAGGTTTACAGCCATTTATTTTCCTTTGTTTAAGAAAGAAGGGGAGAACAATTTAATGCTCTCCCCTTCCATCGACTTAATTAAGCGACGATTGATGTCCAGAAGTAGCCAAGATCTGCACCGATAACCTTGTTATCGAATGCCATTTCGGCTTCAACACGCTCTGCCTTGAGTGACTCCATACGGAATGAAGATACTCCGATTGTTGATCCGATTCCGCCTGAAACACCAGTCCAAGAGAAGGTGTATCCAGCAGAAGGGGTTAGCAATCCAGGAGCAGAAGCAACGTGTGCGAGAAGTGCTGACTTACCGTAAGCGAATGAATACGCCTCGGCTGCACCTTCGTTGTTCGTTGCCTTTACTGCCTTAGCGACAAGAACACGATCGAGATCGAACATACGAGCAAGCATATCTTCGGTGATTGTGTTGCTTGATGTGTACTTAATGCGATCAACTAGATCTGGGTGATTCTTGAGTTGACGGAAAACTTCATATCCTAGAACTAGGGTATTTGCTTCCATTCCTGTATTTCCAAGAATCTCTGACTTAGCAGCCTCAATGTCATTGATTGGATCAGAAGATGAATAATCTGACCACTGCTTTGTCTCACCTGCTGATGGAGTTCCTGCGACACCTGTTACATCGTCTGCCCATACACCTGTGGTGAAAAAGTCAGAAACGAACTGGATTTCCTTGCGGAGAAGCAAACGGCGAGTTACAAACTCGGTTGCTTCGCGTAGAGGATTCAAAGGAGCATCTGCGTTAGCAACTGTCTGATCGCCTACGTCCTTATGGAAGGCGAAAACATCTGCTGAATATGTACCTGTTGAAAGGTTGTATCCGCTACCTGCTGATTCTGTTCCATCGGCACGGCGTTGAGCCTCGTCGCGGAACCAATCATTCTTGGTATATGTGAAGAACTTGTCTGACTTCTTATCGACAGGTACTACTGGGAATACCTTATCTGCGATGAATGAGTCTTGGTTCTGTAGATAACCGATCGAGATGTTGGTCAGGATCGCATCAACGTGAACTGAATTGATATTTGGCTGTGGCATTTTTTATTTGCTCCTTATGCTGCTCGACCAGGGTTAGCGCAGTTAACTACAGCAGTCACGACGTTTGCATCTGCGCCTGATTCTGTAAGAATTGTGCCAACAACATATTTGGTGGTATCTGTTCCAGCGACAAGAGCGACTGCCTTACCTGCTGAGGATGTTCCGATTAGTGCGCCTTCGCTAAGTGCTGCGCCAGCGACAATCTTTGTTCCGCCAACAATAAGGACTTCTGCTTCCTGTCCTGATGTTGGAGCATTTTGTAGAACTCCGATTGGAATATCGGTTGCACCGTCGCAGGCTACTGCCTGTCCTGATGAGTTCAACTTGACGAATGTGTACTGCTTTGTAGATAGGTCTGCACCCGCAACGAGCGTAACCTTTACTGAGTAATTACTGAATTCATATGCCATTACTTGACACCTTTCTCGTTGAGGTATTGACTGTACAAGGCGGGATCTTGAGAAACAGCCTTAGTGAAAGCCTGTTCAAATGTGATACCGCTTGTTTCAGAAACAGCCTTTGCCATTGACGATAACTGCTCGTATGCAGAACCGCTGGTAGGTGTTCCTGACTTGCCGATTTCGGCAAAGATATTTGCTGATTCTGCTTGTGCTTCAACAGCATTAAGCATATCTTCGACTGCCTTAGCAAGATCTGTATCAATACCTGCCAACTTGCGTAGGGCGGGACCAATCTTCTCTGCTTCGATAGGGAGGTGTGACCACGCCTTTGCCTTTGCGATTGCTTCGGCGTCTGCGTGTACTTCACGCTCTTTTAGTAAAACTTCTTCTGCTGCGTTAGCGCGAGCAAGTGCCTCATCTGCTGACTTACGCATTTCGGCGATAATGATTTGTACTGCTTCTGGTGCAGACTTGATGAGTTCCTCGGCTTCGGACTTCTTCATTTTGTCCTCATCTTCACCGAACTTCATCTTCTTCTTGTCTTCTTCACCCATCATCTTTTTCTTGTCCTCGTCGTACATTTTCTTTGTATCTTCGAGTTTCTTCATTGTCTCGCCGAGTTTCATTTCGAGTTCTTTGATCTTCGCGTTAGCGTCGGCAAGAGCATCTTTTTCAACTACTTCTGTTTCTTCAACAGAAGTGTCGATTGTTGATTCATCTTGGGCCATTGGTTCCTCCTCAGTCCCATCTTGTATCAAGCGATCGCTTGAATCGTTGTCGTTTTTTGCAAGGTCTGAGAGAAGGTCTGATACATCAGAATCCGAGGACTTAATGACCAACCACCCCTCTTGTAGATGTGCAGGGTGATCTACGCCACTCGTTTCTTGGATGTTGAGGGAAACCATCTTGCGAGCCTTAGGCATTGAACAACCTTTCCATCATTTGAGCAGAATAACATCAAACTGTGTTGCGAGTGGCTATGCGACACGAAAACGACACTTACTTGTCGTCTTTCCTATGTAGCGGATGAGAGTCGGGAAGCAAGTCGGTGTCGTAAGGCTTGTTCCTAAAACGACCATTTTTCAAGCCGTACAAAAATCCGTTGACTCGCGCCATCGCCCATTGTTGGGAACCTGTAACATTCGGACGCACTGAGGATGGATTTGTATTGTATGCACCGATCCCACGGCGATAAACATTCATCAAAGTTCCAACCGTCGTTCTTTTACTTGCTGCATTCCCAACGGATTCGTTATGTTCTTTTACCTTATCGGCAAGGGTGTCTTCGGTTGCTTTTTCAAGTTTTTTGCTTGTAAGGCGCAGTTCACTGAATGGTTTTAGGATACGGCGATCGGTTTCCACCAGACCTGCTTCGGTTTCGGCATAGACGCGCAAAACTGCCACTGGGTCTTCGGAAGTTGCTTCTTTTGATTCGCCTGTTCCTTGAATCTTCACTTTTCCGTCCGTTTCCACGCGTTCTACCTGCGCTGTCGCCGTGATAGTTCCTTCTGGCTTGCGGAGTGAATAAGAAACAACATCGCCCACTTTAAGACTTTTAGCCTTTGTGACGGGTCCTCCTGAGATCCACGCGTCACAAGTTCGAGCAGAAGCGCACTTGAAATCGAATGCCTCGCAATATCCGAGATCGCCCGCTTTGATGGTGTCCATCGCACCCGATGGATTTTGAGTTCCAAGACCTGCTTCGATACATTCCAACATTTCGGGAGTTTTGATAAACGCTGCACAATTACCACAAAGAGATTTCTTTGCTTCGGCGATAGGGAGTTCCCAACGCTTTGCCTTTGCGTTCCAAAAGTCAGTGTTTGGTTCTGCTGGATTTAATGGACCATAGGCTGCCGTTTCGATTGCCTTTTCGCGGTTTGCAAGATTAACTGAAACATCGCGAGTTGCGATCGGACATTTATCGCCTTCCGCTTTGCGGATCACCGCTGCGTACTTGCCGTTTTTGTCGCGGATAACATTCATATCTTCGCGCTTGCCAAAGATATTGTAGTCGCCTAAGAAAATTGCCATATTGAGTTACTTCCTTTTTCTTTTCGGCGGGCGGATAATGTCCATATCATCCATCCATTTTGGATCGTCTGCGTCTAATTCTTCGTACTCCTCCTCGGAGTCATCGATTCTGCGCGGTAATTTTGTTGGAGTTTTTGGGTTCTTGTCTTCGATCGAATCTTCACCTTCGGAATCATCAGGATTAAACTTACTGTCGTCATAAGTGCCGCCACCTTTGCGACCACCGCCCTTGCCTCCGTGCGAGGCTTGGTTATGCGATCCGTGTTTTGCTAATTCTTCTTCTACGGACGCTCTTTTACCGTGGATCGAGTAGTCACCTAAGAAAATTGCCATCAATCATCATCCAATGTAAGTAAATAAGAGTTTGCTTCGTCGGCTAATCGCTCTAAAGGTCGCTTAAATGAATCTTGCAAATCTTTAGACCCAAATGAAGCAGCACTTGCAGCATCTCTCAAGTGACCTTCTGCTGTGTCCATCAATGCTGTGTGCTTATCAATGTCCGTGGTATTCATCGCTGACTCCATATTTCTTGTTGAAGCGTCTAAAGAGTCACTGACTCTGCCAATTACATCATCGTCGGAATCCCCATCATCTAAATCATCATAGAATGCGTCGAGGTCTTCTTTTACTTTATCAACATCTGTGGCGAGTTGATCGACCAATTTATCGTCGCGTCCTGTTCCTGTGTCGTTATCACTAGGCGCAGTTCCACCGCCACCTCCGCCTTTACGACCGCCACCTTTTCCGCCGTGCGAAGCCTGATTGTGAGATCCGTGCTTTTGAACTGCTACTTCTAATAGTTTACGCACACTACCAGTGACATTGAGTATTCCGTCACGTTCGACTGCCTTTTCGACCTCAGCGAACTCCGCTGTTGATAGATAAGCAAGAGTCGTTGATCGAAGTGCGTCCAATACTGTTTTCTCGGTAGGTTTCATTTGTTTACCTTTTTCGGTTTTTGTTTAGGTTTTGCTATTGTATCAATATGCACACTGTTCACTGACGGATTGGAGTTTTCCACCTTTTGTGGCGCAGGAAGATCCGCTTTGAGTCGGGCTGCGGTTCCACCGATTGAATATCCTCGCAACTTTCCAGATTTTACTAAGTCCCACGCCCAATCTTCCCACTGCACACCAAGAAACACGGTGTTGGCTGGATAGGTGGCTGTCGTGCTAGTTCCATCAGCCTTTTGCATAGGCACGGTGAGTTCGTAAGGGAAAGACATAATTTCCAACCATTCGCCCGCAACAACTTCCTTATTGTGTTGAAGTCGAATACGGCGATCGCCTGACTTTACATAGTCCCAAACGGCTTTTTGTAATTCGTCTGCATCAGTCCATTCGTCGTGAGCATCAAGTCTGTCTGGAATGTACATCGGTGCGAGTGTGAACTTTCTTTCGCCGTCAGCCTTAATAACATCCATTGACTTTTCCGCATTTTCGGCGCGACGCACGATTGATTCCGCCCAAGACTTTCCAGCGTCACCGCCCCACGCTGCCCAAGCAACCCTTCCTGGACTTGGGTACTTTTTACTTCCAGGCTTGTAACCTTCACCTTTGGAATCGTTCTTATGTCTGATCAAGTAAGAGTTCATTCTTCTGATTGTTCGCAAGGACACTGGACGACCGCCCGCTAACTGTGAAGCGCGAGCGCGACCAACATCTGTAAATCCATCGCCTTGATGTCCTTCTTTGATCCAAGCCAGTGCCCGCTTGCCTTCGGCGATTACACCTGCTGGTGGGATAAATGTTTCATCTTCTGCGATTTTCAAAACTGTATCGACGGATACATCTGCCATTTTTACTACATACTCGCGACCTTCATTTGTAATGATTTCGCCTAGCAAAAAGTTATCTCCGCCATTTTCCCAATCATCAACAAGACTGCGGACAAAAGGATCTTCGGTTAATCCGAGTTCCTCGAGGTCAACGCCGTCCACTGCGATTTCCCACTTTGAGGAGGCTATTGCACTGTCCCAATCAGGTTCAGAAGGTAAACGGATACCCATCTTTTTGAGTCCGAGAGATAGCCAATGATGACTTTCGATCAACGCGTCTGAATCTGGACTTGCATATGTTTTGTGAAACTTTTCGTGGAGTGCGACTAGATCTTGCTCACTTGCCTTAGATACGGCATCTGGAACATTGATATACAGGGCGCGGAGTTGCGATACTGCATCGCTGCGCTTTGCGTGGCAACCGACAACCTCTTTAGTATCGGGCTTCTGGACTGCGTAGCCTGAACAAGTAGGGTTATCTGTGCTAATTTCGTATGGCATTTATTCCTCCGCCCTAAGTATCCACCAAACTAGGCGGGAAATGCCACGGGAAACGCCTTCATAGCGTCTGCCTCTTGGATCTCCGTCAGTGTACAGTCCCCTCCTGTTATCAAGCCCATTAGCCTCGTAGTAAAGTTCCACGAACTTGTACTTTGGTTCCATTGTTCCTGATAGATGAGATCATCTGTATATCTCTTGCGATAGATCGCATAGATGGCGTTGTCCATATCGACTTGCCCAAAGTATTGAACTAGATCGCCTTCGGCTTTTTTGACTTTGCCTCGTTTGACATAAGTAGCCCCTTCGGTGAACGAACCCGCGAATCTTTCTACTTTACTCATCGTCGAGTTCCGTTGATACTTCGATTACTCTCATTTTTACTCCGTTGATAACTGTATCTGAAATATCTTCTACTGTAAATCGAGTTCCACGCGCAAGAACAACTTCGTATTCTTGACTGCCTGGAATTACAACACCTTTTGTACCGAAAGGATCAATTCGTAAAACAGTAACAGATTCGCCTTCTTTTATGCCACCGAGAACACCACCACTTGCTTTTGAAAACCCTGCTGCGGTGATTGGGTCGGTACTTGTTGCTTGGAATAGTGGGGATGTAAACGAATCGCCGACACTTAAATTATCAAGACCTTCCGTCTGACCTCTCCATAATCCTCCGAGTTCGTCATTATCGAGCGGGATCATAGCCCCGTCAAAACTGTCGATAACCGCTTGAGATTCTGGTGACGCATCGCCTGAAAGTAAATCGGCTTGAATCGTTCGGTAGCCTTCGCCTTGCCATTGTTGCGCTGCAACTCTAAAAGCATCTTCCTGTTCTTCACTTTCGTAACCATCGGCTTGCATAGTTTCAAGTAT
>Ga0247723_1000724_pt1 | contig 21365 bp, 14 predicted proteins | sample MSEWelMarce5H_FC_FD_189079 | JGI IMG/M metagenome (GOLD analysis project Ga0247723, IMG submission 189079) | Subsurface sediment microbial communities from gas well in West Virginia, United States - MSEEL Well Study Marcellus 5H_FC | ecosystem: Environmental > Terrestrial > Deep subsurface >... | reverse complement strand
TTTCGACTTTGCTTTCCAGATCCCCGGATGGCTTGGACGGCTGGGATTTGCCGTCGTTCGATTCGGACGGCTCGGATTCGCTGTCGCTCGAGTCAACCGGCACACTCTTCTTATTCTTACCACCCCAAAAACTCCATTTCATGCTCAAATCCTGCTGCGGCAGCGTCTCCATGATGAAATGGGCATGCCGACCCGAACCGCCTAAATAGACGCGGGCGGGGTGGGGATTTCGGTAAAGGACTGGATAACGCTGCGCATCTTGCGGGCGTGGCGCACGGAGGCCTGGAGGTCGAGCATGCGGATCTCGAAGAGGGTGGCGAGGTTCTGGCCGAGCTGGCCGTCGGTGGAGGCGTTGAGCTGCTGGAACTGGTCGCGGTACTTGTCGGAGACCAGGGTCGCGTTGCCCCAGTGGTCCCCGAGCTCCTTGTAGAGGTTCTTGGTGAAGCGCACGACGTCGTCCGGGTCGAGCTTTGGCGCGGTGGGATGCGATGCTTTCAGGGAGGGCGCGAGGCCTGTCTCTGCGGGCTCGAGGAACAGGCACCCCAGGAGCGCGAGGGAGATCGGGAGATGCCGCGGGTTGCCGAGACGGAGCATGTTCTAGTGCCGGGAAGGGGTTGGAAGGACCTTTTATACGCGCACGCTGACGTCTGCCTGCTTGGGGGTGCTCAGGTGTGGGACTGCGTATCGTGTCTACCCGGCTCGTTTTCGGCGCAGACGGGCGCGTGGTTGTGCCAGAACTGCCTTGCGGGGACGTTTGCCGGGGGGTACGAAGCGACGAGCTGCTCAGCGTGCGGACCTGGACGCTTCTCGTACGACAACGCCGGGAGGTGCATGGAATGCCAGGCGGGGGAGTACTCGAGCGCCAACCGGTCCACCGGATGCGAAACATGCGCGGCTGGGCAGTTTTCGGGCCAAAACGGGTCGTCGGGGTGTGGGACGTGCCTGGTGGACACGTATTCACAGGCAGGCGCGACCGCGTGCACGGCCTGCCCTCTCGGGCACTTTTCGCTGGCGCTGACGGGGTCCACGGGATGCAGAACGTGCGTCGCCGGCTCGTTTTTCCGGGTGGACGAGCAGCGGAGGTGCCAGGCCTGCCAACGGGGTAACTACACGTCCACGGGCGGGGCGACGGAATGCCTGGTGTGTCCCGCGGGCTCGTTTTCGCTGGACGTGGCCACGGCGTGCTCCGCGTGCGAGCACGGGAAGTTTCTCTCGGCGCCTGGGGGCAGCGCGTGCCTGGCGTGCTCACCGGGGCAGTATTCGTCGGGAACGGGGGAAGTGGGGTGCGACGAGTGCATGGCCGGAACCTTCGTCACCGGGGCAGGGGCCTGGGAGTGCGAGAACTGCTCGGCCGGGACCTTTTCGGTTGAGGACGGGGTCTCGGTCTGCGAGCCGTGCGGTCCCGGGACGTTTTCCAAGGACGTCGGGGTGAGGTTTTGCGTGGAGTGCTCGGCGGGGCGGTATTCCTCCGGGGAAGGCGCGACGGCATGCCTCGATTGCGATGCTGGGTTTTTCGGGGTGGGTGAGAGGAGGTCTGTGTGCACCGCCTGCTTCCCCGGCACGTTTTCGACGGGGACGGGGGTATCCTACTGCTCCAACTGCACGGCGGGGACGTACTATCCCCTGGCGGCGGGGAACGTATGCCTGGCGTGCGGGGCGGGCAGGTACTCGACGACGATCGGGATGACCAGCAGCGCGGGGTGCGTGGGCTGCGAGGCGGGGAGGTATCTGTCGGCGACGACGGGGACCGCCTGCGATGCGTGCGAGGCCGGGACGTACAGCGAGGGGCGCGCGAGCGTGTGCCTGGCGTGCCCCGTGGATTCGGATTCGCCGGGCGGGACGACGCTGGAGGGATGCGTCTGCGAGGAGGGGCTGGTCGAGAGAAGGAACAGGACGGCGCTGGCGTGCATCGGGTGTTCGCCGGGACAGTACTCGTTCCGACGAGGGTCCACCAGCTGCGGGGACTGTGCCATGGGCGAGTACAGCCTCGGGGGGCAGGTGATCGGGTGCGCCCTGTGTCAGCCCGGGACGTACGGGGACGGCGTCAAGCGGAGCGCCTGCACCAGCTGTCCAGCGGGGACGTTTGTCGGGTATCAAGGGGCCACACAGTGCGAGGTCTGCAGGGCTGGTTTCTCCGCGGGGGGCGGGCTGTCCACGTGCCAAGCGTGCCAGCCGGGGACCTTCAGCGACGGGAAGGGCGCGAGGGAGTGCAAGGGCTGCCTCGCCGGGACGTACACCACGATGGTCCAGGCGGTGGGGTGCGACGCGTGCCCAGCGGGGGCCTTTCAGGGGATGCCGGCCCAGACGGGGTGCCTCCTGTGCCCGAACGGGACGTTTTCAGGGGTCGTGGGGCTGGCGAACGCGACGTGCGAAAGCTGCCCCGGCGGGTACTACTCGACGAGGGAGGGCCTGACCGACGCTGAGGGGTGCCTGCGCTGCCCGGTGGGGAAGAACAGCGATCCGGGGGCCACGGCGTGCGGCGATTGCAGGCCCGGTGAGTTTCCTAATGAGGTATACGGGGCGTGCGCGGGGTGTCCTCTGCACAGCGTGCCGGGGGGGAATGCCAGCAGGCCCGAGGATTGCAGGTGCCTACCCGGGTACGAGATCGGGTACAATGCCCGCGGCGTGGGCGGGGTCGAGGAAGGCTACACTGGGTTAATGAAGGTGCACGTCCTGGACGCCATGGAGAAGATCCGTTTGTTCGTGCAGGCCACCGTGTCCGCGTCGTGTGCGGGAGAGCAGGTGCTGCCGCCCACGGTCCTGCCGGCGGGGGATTACCTCGGGGAAGCGTCGTGCAACCCGCCCAGGATCGTGCAGTACGAGGTGGACGTGCGGGCGGACCCCCGGGAGACGCAGACGTACGTGCAGTGCAGGCCGTGCAGGCCCGGGACGTACTCTACAGGGGACTCGTGGGTGGGGGCTTGCCAGGTCTGTCCCTCCAAGACGTACCAGGACCTCCAGGGCCAGGGGGGCTGCAAGCCGTGCCTGAGCGGGGCCAAGGAGAAGCTGGGGATGCCCGTGTGCGAGCCCTGCCCGGTGCCGACGGCCGTGCAGGACGGGGAGTGCAGGCCGTGCCCCCCGGGCACGTTTTTCTCGGCATTCTTGGGGGAGCCTAGGTGCCTGCCGTGCCCGAACAACATGTGGAGCGACGTGGACTCGGACGGGTGCCGGCTGTGCCCCGCCAACTCCGTGGGGCCGGGCGGGAGCACGCTGGCGGGGTGCCGGTGCAACGCCGGGCTGGAGATGCGGGTGGAGGCGCGGATCCCCTACTGCGGGGCGTGCGCCGCGGGGAAGTACGCTGCGCAAGGGGGCAACGTCTGCGTGGCGTGCAGGAACGGGACGTTTTCCGCGCAGGCGGGGGCAGGCGCTTGTACCGCGTGTCCCTCGTACGGCGTGGCGTGGGGTGGGGCCACGGCGTGCAAGTCGTGCGCGCTCCCCACGGTGCCCTCGGGGGATGGGGGGTCGTGCGTGACGTGCCCCGCCGGGTACTACTGCGGGATCGGGAAGGTGTACGCGTGCCCGCTCGGGACGTACTCGACCAAGACCGGGCTGACTTCGAAGGGCCAGTGCCCGCTGTGCCCGAGGAACAGTTTTTGCAGGAGCCCGCTGACGATCCAGGCGTGCCCCGCCAACACCTGGTCGCCCTCTGGATCGGTGACCAGACACTACTGCGTGTGCAACTCGGGGTACAAGTGCCTGTACTCGTTTTCGACGGTCGGGAACGTGAACGTGGCGCTGACGCCCGAGCAGTTCGAGGCCCAGAAGGATCAGATTGTGCAGGCGCTCGCCAGGGCAGCGGGAGTCGATCCTTCGCTGGTGAAGATCGTGGCTGTCTCTCATCAAACTCCCTGATTTTTTTCGGGGGGGGTTCTGGATGTATTTAAGCTGGGCCAGGTGCAGGAGGGTAATTATCGCATTATCTCGATGAACACCACTCCGCCCACCACCCCGCTCCGCCCGGCTGCCGCTCTGGCCAACCCTCCTGCTGCCCCAGTGCCCCCGCGTCCTGCATTTCGTATGCAGTTTGGCCCAGGCCCTACTGAGGAAGCCCAGGAGGAAGTCATGGGTGGCCTCCCGTGGTTCCACGGGGCTGCTGCTGGTTACCTTGACCACTTGTTTGTGACCATGGTCCTGCCTCCCCCGATGATGGGCCCGATCGATGATGACTTGCCCCTTGGCCCGTCTCATGATGATCGCGCGGTCTAAGGCGTGAAACTTTTTGAATTAAACACACTTGTCATGTGGATTGGTGACGAGAACACTGCAAAACTATGGCCCAATCTGAAGCTCCTGCACCTGCAAGTCCCGGTAGAGATCGGCGAGAAAGCGCGGGTAGTGCCCGTCAAACACGGTGTCGAGGGCGTGGGTGAGAGAGACCTGGGGCATCCCATCGACCGCGTAGTCGCCGGAAGGGGAGAGGGTCACGCTGGCGTGGCCGGAGACGGTGTGGTACATGCCAAAGTCCATGAAGGTGAAGCTCCACGTCAGGAGATCGCAGCCTTGGACCTGGTTGATCCAGAGGTACGCGCGCGGCCCCGGTCTAAAGTAGTGCGCCTGAATTTCCTGGGCGTGGGCGTTCCAGTCCATATCTTCCAGGGTAAAAATGACCGTCTTTAGTATCCTGAATCGGCCTGTATACATGATATAAAAGCGAGTGAGAGCGACTCGCGAGAGTATGAGAAGGCATGATAAACCCAAGGGGTGTTCCGACAGCGACGATGACTCGGACGGCATGGCTATCATACCCTACAGCGCTGCCTCCACAATGCAGAATGACGGATTCGATCCAGTCCTGCACCAGCTGCTGTGCTTTGGGCTGGGTCCTCATGAGGATGGAGAGGAATGGCAGGATGTCGTACGCGGAAAAACCAAGAAGACCAAGGTGTACTCCCAAAAGCAGGTCGACGAGTTCAGCAAGGTTTACAGGGACTACTTTTACGCGACCACGGGGGTGCGCCTGAACAAGTTTAAACTAACAGTTTCCACGCAAAAGTACGTCTCCATGCTGGAGTTTGCCAGGGTGCGCGACAGGGTGCTGACCACTATGCTTGAGCGGCGGCCCAAAATATGGGAGCTCGGCGCGGGAAGCGGGGCGGACAGCGTGGCGTTCCTGCTGGACATGGACCCCGAGGAGATCGTCATGTGCCAGCGGTCGGTTCCGGACGAAGTGCACCACGGCGAGGAATACGACAACTCGTGGCGAGAGTACCAAATCATGTGCGATAACATCAAGGACTTTGCTCAGGCTGTCAAGCTGGACGCGAAAATCGACGTGGAAGGGGAATCGTCGGGGAGTGGCAAGGGCAAAAGGAGGACTCTGATCAAGTGCAAGCACAAGCTAGCAGAGAATTTTATCCTGAGCCATGCCGACAAGCCGGGGACCGAGGTCGATATCGTGTACCTGGACCCCAGCTGGGACGACGATCACGACACCGGGGGCAACACGGTGAAGGGGAGAGAGCTGACGCCCAGAGAGCTCTTCACCCGTCTAGAAAGAATCATATGGGCTCCCATCAGGAACATGGGCATCAAGGTGGGCTGTTATGTGATCAAGACCCGCTGGAACTGGCAAAAGGTGCAAGGGTACATGGACACGATCGACTCTGAGTTTCAGGCCATGTACTCCATCAGGACGCACCCGTACCGCCCTGACCCCAAGAAACTGAGGCCAGAGGGTTACGGGAGCGTGCAGGGTGTGTACCATTACATGATCCTGACGCACAAGGAGTACAAGACCATCGACGTGAACAACAGCCAGATGTACTGGGACATTGTTCGCAACAAAGTGCCCGTGTGGGTGAAGAAGAGCACGTGCGTGGGCCTGGTCAGGCCTGCGTACTCAAGCCACACTGCGTTTCCGGAAATGACAGAGACGAAGCCGGCCAACGAGGCGGATTACTTTATGGTCAACCCGACCGGCAAGCGGAAAAAGGGCGCGGAAAAGATCCAAGGGGCTAAGACACCGCAGGAGCAGACGTCGTACCATTCCCAAAAGTTCGAGCCTGCCGGAGGAGGTGCGCGGGAGCAGGAGGGGGATGGCTCGGGTTCGTCGTCCGAGGAAGAAGACGACGACCGGTACAAATCGTCCAATCCGTGGGGTGTTTTACCAGAAGATACTGGAACTCGACGCTGGTAGATTCAGTAAACAAGCCTCCTCGCCATGCCCGTCACGGTGAACCCGAGGAGGACCACGAGGAGGTCAAAGGTGATGACGATGAGGGAGACGACGAGCCACGCGAAGAGGAAGGCGGCGAACATGACCAAGGGTGAACAGGTCCCCATGAATCCGCTGACGGCCCACAAGGCGACGAGGAAGGAAAAAGGGACCTGCCAGACGAGGATCTCGACTGCGATGTTCATCTAGTGGCCACACTCTTTTTTTCTGGTGGTTTTTATGGAAGCCTGAACCCAAATAGAGCAAAAAAAAGACCGGCTTGTATTTACGTAGGCCCGGAGAGGGCTGCGCCGTGACCGACAACCCAGCATGCTATCGTTTGAGGACTTCCATGCGTACGCGCAGGTGAAGGCGTTTGACGTGATCAGCTCGGGGCACTTTAAGCGGCACCTGGGGACGTGCCGGGAGAACGGGGACCGGTGGGCGGTGGTCATGTACAACCGGCAGAACAAGGTGGTGGCGCGCGTGCGGGAGGTGTTTTCGCTGGTGGGGCAGCTGACGACGCCGCGGAGCCAGCAGATCCAAAAGGTGTGCAAGGACGTGATGTCGTGCGCGCAGCCGCCGATCAAGGTCCTGACGGGGGAGAACGTGTGCAGCCTGACGGGGGTGTGCGCGGAGCACTGCATAGATCTGACGCGGATGGGGAAGAACTCGAAGGAGGTGTTTGTGCACCCGCGCTTCTGGCACTTTTTCGTGCTGCTGTGGTACTGCGCGAAGCTCGAGTACGTCATCAGGGCGTGCACCAAGCAGTGGCTAGAGGCGAGGAGGATACGGCCGGAGCCGGACAAGTACACGGAAATCTGCGAGGACTACTCGCTGCACAACGCGGAGTTCAACGAGAAGCTGTTCCGGCTGCTGGAGAGGGGATTGGAGTACACGACGCTCTCGCTCTCTCTGTACAGGGACAAGTACGCGCTGCAACCGGTCCTGACCGCGTCGGACGATTACCTGCACGCGAAAAATGAAGAGGATGAGGACTGATGCTTTTGTTTTTGCTTGGGTTTATTTCGCCTCAGAAGGGCTGTTTAAAAAAGGGGGGTTCACTGGATGTACGGGTAGAAGGGCCTGAAAGAGGCCTTGTCACCGTCGCTGAGAGACAGCCACTCGTCGGTCTTGTAGACGTACTGCTGGGGGACGTTGATAACAACGTTTCCGGCAGTCACCACCTTCACCATGCGATCGTGCTTGTCGACGGCGAGGAGTCCGCACGCCACAAGCATTTCGTCATCGTTGAGGTACAGGAAGGCCCTGTTCTCGTCGCGAGCAGGCTTGTAGTACTTGATGCTGCGGCCGCGAACGTTGACCGGTCCCTTGCGGTGAGGGGTGTCGATGGGGAAGACTTGTCCGAGAATGAACATGATTGGCAGGGAAACGGGGGTGCGCCTTTAATAGACGGGAACCATCTGGAAAAAGGGCGCGAAACACCAGGGTGGGGCCCGGGGCGCGAAGAGGCGTTCCCTTTTTTTCGCGAAAGCATGGAGCTCTGCCACAGCTGGAGCAAGCGCCCGATCAAGCTGTCCGCGACGAGGCGGTACACGCCCGAGGAAGTGCGGGAGAAGTGCAAGCGGGCGAGCGCCCCGTACTGGCTGCGGGTGGAGGGCAAGCTGATCCAGGTGCACGGGGAGGCGTGCCTGCAGCTGGCGTGCCAGGTGAGCGCTGCGTACCACGACTGGCTGGCGTTCAACGCGGCGGAGGACGACGGGTTTGGAAAGGACATGGCGGCGCGGGAGGAGCGCGTGAGGCAGCACATGGAGGAGGCTCCCAGCGAGGACAGCGAGTACGACGGGGAGGACGAATGGTAGAAGTAGTAGTAGGAATAGTAGTAGGAATAGTAAGAGGGCTCGAATCACGGGGGGCGGCCGAGGGAGGACGTGACCCCCTTTTTTTCAAGAGGGGGGAGAGATGCACGAAATCTGGCGGAAGATTCGGCGGCCATTTCGATACCCGCGATGCCGGGCGTGCAAGTGGGAGGCGTACGACGTGAACCGGGCGGGGTGCCTCAAGTGCGGGCGCCAGCACTTTTGCCAGTCGAACGCGGTGGACAGCACGTGCCCCCTGGTGACGTGCGACGACCGGACGCGGGTGTGCGACATCACGGGGTACGTGCTGCCCGAGGTGCGGCACGCGCTGCACGAGTACAGCGACAACGTGGTGGGCGCCCCGTCGGAGAAGGGCGGGAGCAACGAGCTCAGCCTGGACGCCGAGGTGCACAGCGTGGTGGCCTCGCTGCTGCTCGGGGAGCGGGCGAAGCGGTGCCGGGAGAGGGAGAACGCGAAGCAGTACGCGAGGCTGGGGCAGCACATCCACAAGCAGATGAGGCTGTTCAAGCTGACGCACCCCGGACGGCTGCCGAGCGTGTGCCGGCTGCTGGCGCTGGCCATGGGGCAGGAGCGGTACTGGCGCTTCATCGAGGAGGCGAGCGAGGACCTAGTGCGGCACTGCGCGAGGAACATCCGGCTGTGCCTGCTGCAGCTGCGGTCGAACGGGGCCAAGATGACGACGGGGACGCGGCTGCAGGACATGGTGTGCGGGATGCTGTACATGCTGAAGCACGGCCTGATCTTCAAGGACAGGGTGCTGCTCTCGGCGATCCCCGAGGTGGACAGGTGCCTGCCGCACGAGAACAAGATCGAGGCCTATTTCGGGATATCCAGCAAGGTCATTTGCATGACAGAGAATGAAGTGAAGCTCATATTCCGCGAGACATACCAGACGTGACACCCTCTCCCTAGCTTTTTTATATAAAGATTTTGACCCTCCTGCGCGCTCCAACAAACCAAACAAACAAGCATGACGTCGTTCCAGCACCACGAGGAGCTGCGGTCCATGCTCGACCGACTGGACAAGGTGCTGCCCGGCCGCGCGCAAGAGGCGACGAAACAACTCGGTGATTGGAAGGAGGAGGAGGCGTGGGACTGGCGGAACACGGTGATTGAGGCCCGGACGGTGGGCCTGGAGCGGTCCGTGATCTGCCCGGAAGGCGAGGAGGAGAAGTGGAGGTACAGCGGGGGCATCCCCAAGGAGCACCAGTGGAGCCCGCACCGGCGCTGGTACATTACGGAGCGGACGCGCGTGATGACGGAGGTGCCGAAGCGGGTGGACGGGGGCGGGCCACTGGAGAGGCTGCCGCCCGGGACGAGCCTGTGGCACGGGCCCGACACGGCCAGGCGGCTGCAGGTGCTGGCCCGGCACGACGCCAAGGGGCTGCTGGACGCGCTGGTGCAAGGGGAGGTCGCGCTGCCGATGGACGACGAGTGGGCGACGCGAGGGATCCTCACCCTGTTTGCGACGCAGGCGCCCACCGAGCTGTGCTACCGGGACTGTGCGAGGCTGCTCCTGCCGCACGCGCCCTACCTGACGAGGTTCGTGCAGGAGTACGCCCGGGCCATCGGGTGGATGTACGGGCTGACCCAGGGAGAGTTTGACGAGCACTGCAGGCTGAAGATCGCGTGGCACAAGCCGGGCGCGGGGCGGGCGATGGAGCTGCTCCCTGCGTCGCCGTGCCGGTACGAAAACGGGCCCGTGGTGCTCGTGAGCGCGGGGAAGCCCGTGGTGGCGCACGACCTGGCGCCCACGCTGCAGGAAGACGGTAGTGGTGGGCCGAAGGGGTATCCGACCCGGATGATGGTGCCCGAGGGGGTGATGGTGTGCCTGGACGGGGCCTCGAGGATGAGGCACTCACACGGGCACCCCAAGGGCGGCGCTGACACGGCGGCGACAGCGGCGGGGGGGAACAACTGGTTTGTCCTGACGTTTTTCATGGACTGCACCCGGCAGAGCGTGGCGGTGGGGTACGAGCGGGAGACGCGGGCGGTCATCATGGCCACGCCGATCCGGAAGGACCGCGTGGTGGCCTCGGTCCCGCCCGAGAGCTACCACCAGGCGTCGAGGCTGGGGCTGGACATGATGGGATCGCTGGTGAAGAGCATGCGGCTCCGGCTGCGCGTGGCGGAGAGTCACTTGCTGGCGTCGCGGTACCTCCCCGCGTCGGAGCGGAAGGGCTCGGGGGACGCGAATTCGTCGTCGGGGTCGAGCTGCATCCTGGAAAAGTCGTCGAGGTAGCTGCCCAGGACGATGTTCCTGAACTCGCCATCGTCGTCCCCAAAGGGCTCCGAGGTGAGCGAGTCCGGGAACGAGGACTCGGTGTGGAGCTCGACGGGCTCGAGGGGCGCGAGCGACTTTCGGTGGCCCATGTGGAGGGCGCAGAGGATGCAGGAGCAGAGGCCGATGACGCTGAGGATGACGATGACGCAGACCCAGACAAGGTCCAGCGAGACGCTGGCCGGCACGCACGCCGCCCCCAGCAGCGTGTAGCCGTCGATGCAGGACATCCCGTAGCAGTCGGGCCCCGCGACGGAGTGGGAGGGGAGGGCCTGGTATGTCCCGTTGGGCGTGAAGAAGGTGCCGGGCGGGCACGGGATGACCGGGTCCGCCGTGTCGTTGACGTAGAGGAGGCCCACGCGCTGGACCCCGTTGCCTGCGGGGTCGACGGTATCCTGCAGGATCTGCCTTCTTCTTCTTCTTCTTCCGTCAGAGCCAGCAGTGGTGGTTGTGGTGGGGTGGGTGGCGTTCATCGAGGTGAGGGCCTGGTGGACCTGGTGCATTCTAATAAAGCTCTCCACGCCGATGGTTGCTGCAAAGCCTCCCAGAGCGTCCGGTCCCGTGACGGTCACCCGCCTGGCCGCGACCTGGACCGAGCACGCGATGCGCCGGGCGAGGTCCTTGGGGTCAAACGTCGGAGGGATCCGGTAGAGCACGAGGAAGGAGGCCTGGTCGGTGGCGAAGCGGGGGCAGTCGTGCACGGGCCGGCCGGTGATGACGGGGTGCGGGAAGGAGTGCGTCCACGGGTCGATGGACGTGCTGGTCGAGACCTCGTAGGTGATGGTCAGGGCCAGACGGGGCATCTTCCTCCCGACCCACTGGACGGCGTACCACCCATCCACGACGTGCCGCGCGGGCACTTTCACGGCGCCTCCCTGCGCGTCCGACGCGTCGGGGTGGGGCGGGAGCCTGCGGGTGTGGAAGAGGACCTGGATGGAGGTCCGGTTGGTGTCGGGCTGGAAAAAGCGGTCCGTGACCCTGAAGAGCAGGGAGAGCTCGTTTTCGCTGGAGTAGGAGCGCGGGTCCACCAGCCGCTGCCTGCCCGCGAGGAGCTGCAGGGTGAACTGGGCGTCGCGCATGGCCTGGGCGTCCCACGGGCGCTGGAGGGCGAGCGCGTACTGCCTGGCGAGGGTCGCAGGGTCGGCCACGGGCATCGCGGGCTGCTGCTCGAAGAAGGCCGACCCGAAGCGGCCCGCGGTGATGGGCAGGCGCAGGGACGAGACGCCTGCAAAGAGCTCGAGGTGCCCGCCCAGGAACCCGCGGGGCATGGGCGACACGGTGGCCAGGACGGCGGGGGCGTGCCGCTGCTTCCCGGGGTACACGCCCACCAGGATGAGCTCGCCCGTTTCTGGAAGGGCCACGCAGTCGCCGAAAGCGGGCTGGTCCGGGCCGGGGCTGCACGAGGCGATCCACAAGGGACCCCCGCGCAGGTGGACCAGGAAGGCCGAGACGCCGTGCAGAGACGAGAGCGTCACGTTGAAGTCTTGCTCCGTAGCGTCGACGGTCACGTCGGCCGGGTAGCGCGAGGTCAGGTTGGCGGCGAGGCGCGTCCAGAGCGGGGAGGCCGCGGTGAGTTTTCCGGTGGATGATGATGATGCGCACGCCGGGATCGAGGCCCGGATGGTGTGGCGGTCCGACGGGTGCGTGTTGCCCAGCGCCACCAGGCTGGCAGGCAGGTCATAACGCACGGGTCCGTCGGTGGTAACCACGGGGCTCAGGAAACTCAGGCTGGGCAGGAAGGTCCCGTCTGCGAGGAGGCCTGTAAGGGACAGAGCGCGCCTGCCGTCTTTGGGCGAGGTCAGGACGTACGGATCGGGTAGGCGGACGGAGACGAGCGGGATGCTCTCGTTGAGAACACGGACGGCGAGAACAGCCTGCAAGCCGTACGCCTGCAGGACGAGGCTGGTGGCGCCAGGCGAGAGCCCCGTGACGAGGAGAAAGGATCCATACCAGCGAGCGCTGGCCACCTGCGCATGGGCCAGGGAGACATTCCTGCTGCTGCTGGCACTGCTGACGGCATGGATTTGTCCGCTGCGCAGGATCAGGGTGGCGTTGACCTGCTTGGTCTGGAAAACGCCCTTGGAACAATGGACTCGCAGAAGCAGGAGCTCATCGACTGGCTGCAGGTGGAGAGAGCCCTCCTTGGCGAGGGAGACGCGGACCACGGCCTCGCGGGTTTCCAGCGTCCCTGGATGGGTGTAGCGTATCGAGATGCTGGTGGATTCCGCGTACTCCTGGGCGTCCTGCTCGACGGCCCAGACGGCTGTAAATGGATCCAGTCGAAGGATAAGCTCGTCAAAATCGACCCGGATGCGCGGATCCCCCAGGTCCAACACCAGGGACCCGTCCAAGGTGAGGTTCTGCAGGCGGAAGCTGGTGGGGTACAAGTTAGACAGCGGGGAGCCGGGCCCCACGGCGAGCAGGTCGCAGCAGGCGGAGAATACAAGCCGGGACGCGACGATGGGCCAGCCCTGGGACTCAGGCTGGGAGAGCTCCGAGAATCCCTGCGAGAAGGCGTTGGCGAGAGGCGCGACCGGCTGGATCCCACCGGCGCCGAGCCTGACGGCGAAGGAGTAAGTAAAGCCCATCCAAGCGGGCCCCTGGACGGACACGCGGAGCCTGGAGACGGCGTTGTCGAGCAGGACGCGCCCCCTGACGGTGCCGATCCAGAGGCGCCCCACCCGCTGGCTGGCCGGGTAAGAGGCGCTGAGCTCGGCTTGGGGGGCGGAGCACGCGCCAAACGGGATCTCGCCCGGCGTGCAGTTGAAAAGGTCGACGCCCGGGAGCGAAATCACCGCGCGGTAGGCCTGGACCGGCTTGGTCGCAAACAGAAACAGCGGGATCTCGAGGATGGAGCCAAAGAGCGCCTGTGGGAGCGGGGGGCCCTGCTCCGCGCCGAAATCCACCTGCCCCTCCCGGTCGGGCACGACGTTGACCTGGATGGACCGGTGAAAGGACGCGGGAACGGACATCTGGCAGCCCCTGATGGTGCCCGAGATCGCGACGGGCTCGTAGAAGTCCGAGAGGAGGGTGAGCCATCCCGCCTCGTCGAGATCCACGATGCCCTGCGGCTCGACGCGCCAGTGGACGACCCGCTGCAGCACCAGGGCCGGGTCGCCGATCTCCTTGATGGGCGAGAGGATGGCGTGGAGGGACGCGCGGGCCCCCAGCGAGGCCACCCACTGCTCGGGCACCGCGTCGAGGGAGAGGGCGGCGAAGAGCGTGCTGTCCAGCGCGGCGAGGACTTTCGCCGAGACGCGCATGCCCCCGAACGAGGCGTTGACGTGCCCCTCGCCCGGCCACTCCACCTCGACAAAGGCGTGCGTCGGGTCCAGGCGCAGGATCTGGCCGTCCACGGCGAGGCCGGCGCGCACGTCCGCCTCCACCCCATCGCTCAAGACGGCCAGGACCGACACGGGCCCGCGCTCCCAAAGGCGCGTGCAGTGGAGCTGGTAGAGCACGGGCGGCACCTGCAGACGGAGGGAAGCGAGATTCTCCACGCGCAACGAAAACTCGACAAACGACGGCGAGAACCGCCAGTCGGTGCCGAACTCCACTCGGATTTCGAGCGGTCCCGGGCGAAGCGCGACGAGGGAGGTGCTCGCGTTCCCGTTGGTGGTGATGGACACCTGAGGCAGCCAGGAGAAGCGTGACACGGATCCGTCGAACATGACGAGCTCCAAGGCCAGCTCCAGACAGGTGGCGTAGCGGAACGGGGGCATGCCCGCGCCGTCGTGAGGGGGCGCCAGCTTCTGCTGCTGGGTACACGCTCGGTTGTTGCAGAGGACGCTGTACCCAACGGCGAAGCGCTCGACGACGGGGATGTCCACGATATTCCGGGCGAAAGCGGTGGACACCGAGAGCTCACCAGCGCGCAAGGCCACGATAAGATCACCCTCGAGGGCCCCCGCGCCTGCCGCCTGCAACGGGTCCGCGCCCTCGTGCGTCGATCCGTCCACCAGGAGGCGCTTGACCACAAAGGAATCGATCGAGATCGCCGAAGGGAACCGGAACGGCCACTGCACGGAGAGGGGGTCTGCTCGCGCCACCAGCTGTTCAGGACATTTCTGGCACAGCAGGGTGGTGGACAGGACGGAACTGACAAAGATCTGGACCTCCGCGCTGGCCTGGAGGCAGGAAAACCCAGGGAGTGCAAAGGACACGTTGGTGCGACCGGCCCTGGCGAGCGCCTGCACCCCACCACCACCGTCGGGGAGGATCGCGAGGTATTCCGGGTCCACCTGCCACACGAGCCGCTCCCGGACGTCCATGCTCGTCCCGTCGGTAAACCAGACGCTGGCGGTCACGAGGGTGGATGTCGAAGGCACCAGCCGCCACATATCCTGCTGAACGACGAGCTTGGTAGCCGCTAGCTGGACGCTCAGAGACGCTGGCGCAGGGGGCACGACGGGGACCTTCCAGTGCTGACCGAGAAGAAAAAGACCGACACAGCGCGGGGTCTGTCCCGTCCGGACGAGACGGAGCAGCGTGTTGCCCCTCACGACGACGGCGCGCGACGAGTCTGTGCTCTCCAGAACTGCTGCATGGGGCACAAAAAGGACCGCCCCGGCGCGGAACAAGAGCAGGCCCAAGGAATCCGAGTCTGCCGTGAGCACGGACGGACGGAGCCGGAAATCCCCGTCGGTGGTCCATGTTCCACCAAGCAGGAACAGGCTGTTGGAGCCGGGGTCTAGCACAACTCTAGGCTGTTGGAGGCACTCTCCGCGGTGAAGGACAGGCACCCCGACAGTGTAGTTGCCGACGAAGCCGGGATTGCAGGAAAGCAGGCCGTCCCTGGAAAGCGTGACCCCTCCGGATGAGACGAGGGGCGTGTCGGATCCCAGCACATACGGGGAGACGTCGAGGACCATGCCCAAGAGCGTCGCCTGCACCCGCAATCGATTGCTGGGACCCAGAAACGCAGACACCTGGGCGGGCTGCAGGACCCGTATCAAGAGGACACGTCCGGGAACACCGTGACGATAATCGACGAGGAGCCTGCCAGTGCCCGCGCCCACCGGCGTGATACGGGTGCACGACGCCACGTGAAGCACCCAAGACGTGGACGTGCTGCACACGGCGTCCTGGAGCACTGTAGTAGTAGTAGTAGTAGGGTACGAACGATTGTTCCAGACGCCCAGAACGTCCACCCCGGTGGGAAAGACTGGCGCGTTTTGCTGCACCCCCCGCCAATGCACCAGCTGGGACCGCCGCGCCCGGACGACGAGCCGCGTGACCCGCGGGAAGTCCACCATGGCCTCCACGAAGCCGTCGCGCCGACACGTGTAGCCTGCCGTCTGGACGCCGACCGCGAACCATCTCTCTCCCTGGGCGAGGAGCATGCACTGGAAGCTGCCCTGCTCGACGCGCACGGCCCGCAGCACCCCCGTGTGCCGGGCGTCGAGCTGCAGGACCAGCTGCCCCAGCAGCATCCCGCTGCCCCTGGTCTGTTGCGAGGAGACGTCGCCCTCGACGACCAGCCTTCCGTCGACGGAGAGCGTCTGCTGGACGGCGGGGACGCTGGACGACGTGAACGAGAGGAACCTGAAGCCCGGCCGGACCCTCGCGGCGAAGCGAAAGGCGAGGAGGCGCTCGAGGGGCGGGTTGAGCAGGCGGACGTCGATCCGAAGGGTGTCGCCCTGGAAGAACGGGACGGAGCGGTTGTGGAGCTCCAGCGCGGCCACCCAACCGCTGACCGGCGGGCACTGAGAGCCCCCGCCCACGGAGAGAGACACGCTGCTGGCCAGCCCGGAAGAAGGCAGGCGCACGCGCACCAGGATGTCCATGATGGGGCAGAAGCGCATCGTGTGGCAGCGCGACATGGGGACGGCGGCCAGCCCCGGGACGGGCTCGCATCCGCCACGAAACAGCAAGTGCCTCCCCGACGGATCCAGGATTTCAAACGTGGCGTTGGGCGCGACGCCGGTGAACAGCACGCCGAAGCCCTCACCTCCCCGCGCACACACGTCTGGGTAGAAAACCTCGTCCACGGGCACGACGGACAGCGGATACTCCTCCCGTGTGCCTGGTCCGCCGATCCAGGAGGGCTGCAGGGAGGAAAGCTCGGGCCGTCCGAGCACGACGAGGTCGCGCCTGCACCTGCTCCCCGGGTACAACCGAGCTGAGCGAGCCCTGACCACAGTAGATCCCGCATCAGAAGAAGAGGCCCAGATCGCAGCGCACCCGTCGTCGTGTAGTCCGCGCACGGAGATCCAGACGTCCTCGCTGTTCTCCGGAAAGACGGCCGGCTCGCATCCAAGCGGGCGCGTGGAGGGCTGGCCGCACGGGAGGCAGACGGCGTCGCCCTCGCTGCTGTACTCGGTCGAGCTGTTACAGGCGGAGCACGACGACCCCCCCGCGCCGGGCTGGACGGTCCCCGCGGCGCAGAGGTCGCACGCCGAGGCTCCAGAGACTTCCGAGGAGGATCCAGGGGGGCATGGGAAGCACCCGCTGCCGCCAAGGGACGGCTGGAACGTCCCTGGTAAGCACTGGCGGCACACGCTCATCCCCGTCGCTGGCTCGTAGGCCCCGAGAGCACACGGGGAGCAGGCGGTGGCGCCCTGCGACGGTCCGAAGGAGCCCGGCGCGCACCCCTTGCAAGTGTCGGGGCTCAAGCTCCCCGCCTCCGTCGAAAAGGTGCCGTTGGGGCAAGGACGACAGGCCGAGTAGAGCAGGAAGTAGCCCGGCTTGCATCCCATGGGCAGCAGGAAAAACGAAAACAGGTTGAGAGGAGGAATAGGAGGAGAAGGGGGCTCGACCTCGAACTGCTCCACGCGCCTGTAGCCATACGTCAAGCGCCCTCCGCACAACGAGTAAGGTCCGCCCTCGTACACGACGAAATGCGTCTGCTGGTGCGGCCTCGACGTCAGAACCCCCTTGTCGCCCGGGATCAGCTGGGAGCACCGCGTGCCGGGCGGGCACGGGATGGCGTCCGTGCAATTTCCATCGAGGAGAAAGACGGGCAGCAATCCAGGCAGGGCGTCCAGGTGCGTCCCGTTGCACACCAGACCCTCCACGCAGGGGGTGGCGCGCGACGAGCCCTCCGGGCAGAACTCGTCCCTCCCGCACGCGACGCAAGAGTCCCCGCGGGGGGAGGCAAAGGTCCCGCCCGCGCAGGCCACGCAGGATGCCTCCAAGCCCTGCCCCGCCCCCGTCGAGTAGCGTCCGGGCTCGCACGCCAGGCACGCGGCGCTGGTCGTGCTCGCCATCCCCGAGCTGAACGTGCCGGGCGAGCAGAGGGTGCACGCCCTCTCGGCCAGGACGCCCTCCCCCGTACCAAACGTCCCGGCCGGGCAGTGGGCGCAACGGGTGCCCCCCGAGCCGTGAAAGGTGCCCGGCGCGCAGGCCTCGCATAGAGTGCCCCCCGTCATGCTCTGAAACGTGCCCGGCGCGCATCCATGGCAGAGCGAGGAGCCCCTGGCGGAGGCGTACGTCCCTTCCTCGCAAGGAATGCAGGAAAACTCCGTCACCTGCCCGTAGAACCCGTGCGACGACCCGGGCGGGCACAGACTGCAAAACGTGGAAGAATCAGCCGTCTGGTAGCTCCCCGCGCCGCACGCCACGCACGCCGTACCCCCGAGGGCCTGCTGGTAGAGCCCAGGGGAACAGGGCAGACACGCTGCCGCGCCTTCCCTGGACGACGGCTGGAAGGTGCCCGCGCGACACTCGACGCAGGCCGTGGCCATGGTCTGCGACTGAAAGGTGCCCGGACCGCAGGCCGCGCACGACGTCGTCATGGCGGCCCAGGCGAAAGATCCCGCCGCGCAAGGCTCGCACCTGGAAGCCCCTGCGATGGGCTGTGCGAACCCGGCGGCGCAAGGCAGGCAAACGGTAGAGCCTGCTGCGGGCTGGAATGTCCCCTCCGCGCACGAGATGCACCCGCTGCTGCCCTGGGCGTACTGGAAAGAGCCGGCCTCGCACACCGAGCACGTGCTCGCTCCGCTCCGATTGGCGTAGGTGCCAACAGCGCAAGCCTCGCAGCGGGAGGCTCCTGTCTGGCTGGAGTAGTGCCCGCTCATACAGCTGTAGCAGGGCCCCGTGTCGCCGAACAGGTACTCTCCGGGCGCACACGAATCACCCCCCGCTGCATTCAAGGAGAACAGTAGAAACAAGATACTACACGCTATCATCGCCCTCGCCACGAGGCGGCATGCACCACCCTGGTTTAATACGCCCTCAAAAAAGTAAAACTATTTATTAAAGGTGCTCGCCGGAAACGGTGACGCTCTGGGCATGACACCCACAGAGTTGTGCGTACTCTTCAGCGCTGACGTAATCTCCTGCCTCCTGATATGGTTCACCAACTTCTCGGAGCGAGGAGGAGCAGCACCTTCTGCAGTTCCACAGGCAAAGCTCCAGAAAATACCTGCTCCAGCGGCACGGGAGAGCGTCAGAGAGGAGCATGCGTGGAACGTAACCTCTTTTTTCGGCTTAAAATCGGCGTGAGGTCTGGTCTGGTCTGGTCTGGTCTGGTCAAACCCGGTCCAGCCTGGTCAAACCTGGTCAAACCTGGTCAAGTCTGGTCAAACCTGGTCAAGAAAATTCCATTTAGCCTTGGACGTCCATTAAGAACCTTTTTTCCTTTCTGGATTGCCACGCAAAGAAGAAGAAAAAACACACGAGAATGAACGACGACGCGCTCTTTGGCGAAGAAGAAATGACATACGATGGTGAGCCCCCCTACGCCTGATTGCTCACAAACACGCACGCACACACACGCACATGCTAACCCTTGGGGGAAACAGAGACCCCCGCCGAGGTTTTCCAGCAGCACGAAGTATCACCTCCGCACAACTCCCAGACCGGCGAAGCGAGCGCGTTCCAGCGGGCATTCCCCAACGTGCGTCCCCACGCGTCTCCCGGCCCTCCGTCGCCGCGATCGAGGACGGCCAGGGGACGCCCCCGCCACAGCCTGCGCGCCTTCTGGGAGGAGCACGTCCCGGAGAGCCTAAAGACGTTCAACATCCCGATGCGAAACGTGTACAGACCCGTGTGCATGACCCCGACGGAGGAGCAGGTCGAGTCCATGGCGGCGCGGTCCAAGTGCATGGAGCTGCTGCGCGAGGACCACCCCAGCCTGCTCGCGTCGCCCAACAAGAGCATTCCCCTATGCTTCGTGGCCCGCGCGGCGGAGGGCCTGCCGATCCACATGCAAAAGGCCCTGTTCTTCTTCACGTCGGTCAACAACAGCATCGTCGACATCGGGCACTACGCGGCGCCCACGGTGGCGACGGACGTGCTGGTACGCCTGCCTGTTATTTTTTTTTTTTATGATTGTCCTCGAAAAACACCTGACAATAATAACAACAAAACAGCACGACAAGGTGGACCCCAAGGTCATCAGGGGGCTGGTGAGCACGGGCGCCGGCCTGGCCCCCGATCCCAGCGCGCCGACTGACGACGAGGAGGGCAGCGACGACTTCATTTCCATCAACGAGGTGCTGGAGGCACGAGCGTACGAGCACCCCGAGGAGATCAAGACCCCCATCCAGCCGCTGGGGATCCACATTGGCTTCACGGGGACCATCTTCACGGACGGGGACGGGCGGGAGAAGCGGGAGGTGTTTGCCGTGCTGATGGTGACGCCGGCCGACGGATTCGCGCTGATCCCGTACATCCTGGAGAAGTTCCTGCAGAAGCCCAAGATGGGGGCGCAAAAGTACGAGCAGCTGATGGAGCTGTACCTGGAATCCTCGAGCTTCTTCAAGGAGATCATGCGGTACGAGTGCTTCTGCAACCTCGCCGCGGACGAGAAGAAGATGGGGCTGCCGGAGGACTACTGGATGGAGCCCGGCGGCAGGCTGGGGCCCGCGACGGTGCTCTCGCCCTTTCAGATCCCGCTCAAGATCTACAACATCATCAGGGGCGAGCACCCCCGCGCAGCGCTGGCGTCGATCCGGATCGTCGGGTGCCCCGAGATGTCGTTTCAGCGGTCGGACGAGATCACGACGGAGTGGCTGGCGTACATGCACAAGTCGATCAACACCGAGGCCCAGCGGCAGGCGAACCTGCTTTCGGGGATAAACAAGTACGACACCTGCAAGGACAAGAGCTCCTTTTCGCCCCTCTCGCTGAGCACAGGGGGGTGGCCCGTGGACGTGGGCAGGGAGAACGATGTCAGGGTCTTTGGCCTGCCCCCTCTGCCCCTGATGCACAAGTTTGACTCCAACGGCGCGAGAGGGAATTTCTCTGTGTTTATCGCGAGCATAGGAGACGCCGACCTCGCCCTGCCGGACCTCACGCGAGCCATCCTGACCGCGTTCCTGGTGCACAGCTCCGATGTAACATGCCGCCCCGAGATCGACCATCTGCTCAAAGACAAGCGCAAGGCCAACCCCCTGCTGGTCCTGCGCACGTACTACGGCCCGGACGCCGACCCCTTTAGTTCCCTCGTCCTGGCGAACCGGCAGCGCATGTGGTCCGAGGCCCTGCGAACGGACGTCCAGGTCCTCTCTTCCTCATTATTCTTCCCTGTTTTTTTTTCTCCATCCGAGCCAAAAATCTCAAAATCAAACGCGTGTAAACAGGTGAGGCGGGCAAAGGGCTCGTCGATACAAGAAGTCCTCAGGATCTCGAAGGACTACCTGGCCAGCATAGTGAAGAACCTGGAAAGCATGGTGGAATGCCAGGTGTTTAGGAGCGCGACGGTGGTCCAGATGAAGGCGATCTGCGACCTCATGTCCTTCGAGGAGGTGTGCACGGAATCACCCGAGTCCATCCGGTCGACCCTGCACGAGAAGAGCAAGCGGGTCTCCAAGAAGCGCAGGTACGACAGCATGTACAGGGCCTGGAACTGCTTCATGAAGGTCTGGGAGGACATGAACCACTTTTTTTCCCTCAACTCCGGGAATTTGCTCGGCGCGCTGGAGATTATGCTCGCTCAGCTCATGTTCAAATTCGCCGACACAAACGACACTTGGTAGGTCCAGCAATTTTATAATAGTTTTAAAATCTGGCAAAGTTTGGCCAGACCCCTCCCCCCAAGATTCTGAGCTGAGCCTGAACCTGAACCTGAACCTGATCCTGAGACCATGCTCAAGTGAACCTGAACCTGAACCTGAGACCATGCTCAACTCCAAATCTTTTGGGG
>Ga0247723_1000723_pt1 | contig 21400 bp, 32 predicted proteins | sample MSEWelMarce5H_FC_FD_189079 | JGI IMG/M metagenome (GOLD analysis project Ga0247723, IMG submission 189079) | Subsurface sediment microbial communities from gas well in West Virginia, United States - MSEEL Well Study Marcellus 5H_FC | ecosystem: Environmental > Terrestrial > Deep subsurface >... | reverse complement strand
CCCCAAGTTCAATGAAATCATTTATAACACACAAGGCGTGATGTTCACGACCTTGATGATTAACAAGCTGACCGAAGAAGTTGGACGCACTCAATGGCTCGCAGAGATTCTCCAAGATATCCTGGAAGAATCACCTGAACGACAAGTGTTGGTGTTGACCGACCGAGTTCAACATACGAAGGACTTGTTAGCAGCGTTATCGGAACCGATACAAGCACAATCTGCGATTCTCTCCCAAACTGTGAAATCGGATAAACGAGCTGAATTCTGTTCTACGAAACGAGTCTTGATTGCGACCTATGCGATGTGCAAGGAAGGATTTGATGTCCCTACCTTGAACACCTTGTTGATGGCGACACCGCGTCCAGACATCGACCAGATTGTAGGACGTATCTTGCGAGTTGAGAAGTCTGCTCGAACTGTACATCCGTTGATTCTAGACATTGTGGACCCGCAGTTTAGGCGTCAGTTCCAAGAACGGAATGGACTCTATAAGAAGAGGAACTACACGATTACAAAGATGTCTCTTCCTCCTTCTTCTCTCCCGTCATCACATCCGAAGCCATCGCCACTGCTGCCATTCCTGCAAGCGCAGCCACCTCAGGTGCGACCTGCTGTTGGCTCTGGGGCTCCCTAGGTTGAATCACCGTTTGGAGTAACCCAGGAAGTGCGGCTGCCATCGCTGCTGCGGGTAACGCGGTTTTGAGTCCAGCAAGCATTGGATTTTTCATCTGGATGGTTGTATCATCCTTGGGTGTACTGAACTTCGGTGTACGAAGCTTGAACTGGGGTGTGCGTGCAGAGGATGGTTCACTTGCAACTTCATCGCCACGATAGACAGTAATCTTCTCTAATCCATTGGCTTCTTCAGGCTTCGAGATTTCCTTTTCGTTCGCGAACTTGTGTTGGAACTCGGTGATGACTTCGGTTGGAAGGAGTGGGCTGATTTCTTGGAGTCGGTCATATTGGTCCTTGACATACTTCAAAAAGTCGTGGGGTTGCATACGTTCTTCACGAGGAAGCGCGAGTTCCACAGTGATGGCACGATACAAACGCGCATAATGGATTGCAGAAATACGATGTCCCTCCGCTCGTTTAGCCCAGCCATAATAGGACCCTGCTGTGTTCAACACGGAGACGAACAAGGACGCAACACCCAATGAAACGGAGGCTATCTTTGCATCGGTAAACAATGAAGGGGAACCTGCAGATAAGAACCCAGTGACACCACTGATGATAATCACAGGCAAATCAATCCAGGTCTTACGTGTGCTGAAAATCTGTTCGGCACGCTTGTGGCACCATGAAAGGCAATGGGACTTCTCGCCCGTGGACGCAAAATACTCTTCTAGCATTTCCGTCCAGTGAATGTTCTTCAACGACTCGTCAGTGCTTGCGGAATCTCCCATTTATTCAAAAGCCATATTTTAACGCGTATCAACAATGTACTGGCCTGAGAAGTACTACCGAGGATTGACTCGTAAACAAAACCTACAACGTAAGCGCTCTGCAACACGGAGAACCAAGATGAGTTGGAAAGACCCCAAAGCCTATGTTCCCTTCAAGTCCGACAAAGGAGTCAAGACCCGCAAGTCTTCGTACTCCTCTCGATTTCACGCAAAGTATCCAGGTGTGAAGTCGTTACCCGAGATTTCAAAGGCAACGGGAGTTCCCGTCAAAACCTTACAAACCGTGTACGACCGCGGAATGGCTGCATGGAGAACGGGTCATCGTCCTGGCGCATCCGCCCAAGCGTGGGGTATGGCTCGAGTTCATTCCTTTGTGTTGCATGGAAAGACATATCGAACCGCGGATGCCGACCTTGCCAAAACATCTCGGAACAACTAATAATGCAGTTCGACCATAATGGAGTCATTGTAAGACAGAGTCAACCAGGCCGTCAATTACGAACGGTGAAGAAAACCTTGATGATTGATTCGCGTGACCGCGACCCAACCAAGTTCGTCAAGGTGAATGGAGGTGCAGCATCCTCTGACTCAGGTGATTATGTCGTCTACCTGCCCCGAGTCTACGAGAATGTGGTTTCACTCCGTTTGAAGTCTGCAAACATTAGAGCCCCTTCAGGAGGATTCACAGACAACTATGTATTGCTTGAGTTAGATGGACTCAATAAGTCTGATGAAACTGCAACAGGTGCTAACCGTGCAGGATTTGTCGATAGTTGGTTTGCTAAGATTAACAATCCAAATTTCACAAAGGCTTCAACAGGAACTGATTTGACAATCTTCTACAATGACTTAGTCGATGAACCGAATCAAACACGGTTCACACCTCCCATTGGACGACTCGACCGTCTCCATGTGTCATTGCGATACCACCCCGCAACCGTGACACTCACAGGCACTTCTGTCAATCCAGCAACAACTTCACCCAATGCACCTATCACGTTTGGAGCAGGTAATGACAATGTCTTCACCTTCGAGATTGAGTACCTCGACAATGGATTTGATGACTTCTCCAGCTTTGAAACACGCCTTAGCCGCGCATAGACTTGCCGAGTTCTACAAAGGTATCCAACGTGAATAAGAAGAACACACCTGTGAACACATACAATGCAATGTCCTGAACTGCAGGGCGCTCATAACCCGTACGGTTCTGCTCAATCAAGCGGAGAATACGGTTTAACTTTTCAGCTTGTTCTACATTTTCATAGACTCCTGCAGGTTGTGACTGCGAGAAGTGCTCACGACCCATCATTCGTTTCGCTGCCTCTTGTCGCACGACAAAGTTCTCGGTAGCTGGATTCTGGTCTAGCGGTAGAGAGTTCTGAAGCGAGTCCACCAATGATTGATTCTTTCGAATCGATTCAGCGGACGACTTCTCAATGCTCGTGAATTCGGGTTTGGAGTTGTCTTTTTCAGAACTTGTATGTGTAACGGGTCGTCGTTGACCAAAGGGAGTTCCATAGGCCTCTTCCAAGGTGGCGTAATCCATTACTTTGAAACAGGTAGAAAATTATGATGGTTTTGTATAAATGATGCTCTCAGGTCGCAATGAATGGATTGCAGTCGCAGCGTTGATTGCGTATGTTTCGTTAGTGCCATGCCCCTACGCCATGAAGGAGTTCTTCTCTTCCACCCTCGGAAAGATGGTTGCACTCGGCGCCGTAGTCTATGCATGGAAGTATATCAGCCAACTTGTGGCGGTTTTATTGTTAGTCGCCTTCCTCCGTTCAGGTGCCATTCGTGAGTTCTTGGACGAGACTGGAATGGCTGCACCTCCTACTGCTTCGGAATACAAGTGCCCCGACGAGTTCATCTATGCAACCGATAAGAAGATGTGCACCAAGGGAACCGATGTTCGTGCACCTGAGTGTAACGACAACTCCATGATGTGGGATTCCTCCAAGGGCGCCTGCGTCCCAAAGACTCCTACACCTCCTCCTTCTACTTCGTCTGGCGGTCCTCCAGGCGGAACGACCCCAGGCGCAATGGCGGCCAAGAATGAATTAGCCAACACCATGCCTCCAGTCCCTCCTGTCACTGAATCCTTCGAGTCCTATGCTGGAAAGGATAAGAATTTTGCTAGTGTTTAACAATGATTGACCTTCTCAATAACAGCAAGTTCTTCTTGGGGATTATGTTGATTTTACTGAACCTTGGGTCTCGGTACTTGATTGACGAGTTCAACACAACGCCCGAAGAATACAAGCGGAACATTGTGTTGCGGCGAATTGCCATTTTTGCGGTGTGTTTCGTAGGCACGAAGGACATTGTAACTTCCTTAATGCTCACAGCGGGTTTTATCACGATTGCTCAAGGTGTGTCCTACAAGGACCGCGAAGGTATGGAGAACAAAAAGAAAGTAGAGGAGTCTGAAAAGAAGGTCGACCAACCTGCGTATGACCCGTCGATTCCTCCGTTGTTTAAAGTTTAATCACCACGCTGTTCTTACCAGTCGACCCTGCCTTTCCAGAACCCTTCTTGACCTTTTCAGGAGGTGGAGGACCATTGCCTGCAGGAGGCACAATGGTTTGCTTGATGTCCTTCAACAAGTCTTCAATGTTGACGGGTGGTTTCATTTGGACAGGTGTGGTCACAACGGGAGGTGGTGGAGTGGGTGCCTTCTTCTTCGCAATTCCAATCTGAATAGGTTTGGATTCCGCAGGTTGACGAGGAATGACATTCAAAGTGGGTGGAGGTGGTGCTTGAACAGTCGCACCTTGCATGAAGCTCATCAGTCCACTCAATGGATTACTGGGTGCCTGTTGTTGTGTAGGCATTGGAACCTGTGCTGAACCGCGCATGGTCTGGGATTGATTCTGCATGGCCGCAGAGGCTAACTGACGAGCAATGTCTGGGTTCTGTCGCATAATCTCATCGATGTTGGGAATAGGCGCCTTGCGGGTCATTTGGTTGGTCAAGTGAACCATGTAAATCATCATACAGGTTCGCATGGGAATACGCACCATGGGGTGCATCTTCATGTTCTCACCATACAAGTCATACAACTCTTCAAAGTCATCTTCCAAATCCACTACATTCATCTGTGCAGCTTCAGAGAGACCATCCATTTGAAGACCAAATGCTTTAAGGAATGCTACATGCTTGCTGCCGTATTCCAACGCAGACATTCCAGTCACAAACCATTCAGAGAACTGCTTGATAGTGGAGTCCATCGACTTCTCACGTCGAATGAAATCGAGTTCCATCTTCATCTCATCTAACGGACTGTCGATGGTGAATCGTTTGCGCATTGGCACGCCCAACTTGGAGAGACGTTCAAACTTTCGCAGAATCTCGTATTTCTCTCGTTGAGTGGCTTCCTCAGACATTCGCTTAGGCGGTGCGGGTGCATAGGGTTCGGCGTTGAAGTTTTCGAGTCCATCCAACTTGATTGGACCCACTTCTTCAAAGCTCGCAACCAGTCGAGGCGCGGGTGCCTCTGAACTCGCGGGTAGTTCATCAAAGTTAATCGTTGGAATATCAATGGTTTCCAAATCCGCCATGCCTCCCATCTTTGGATTCACGAGTAAGTCTGTATCCATTCTTATTAAGTTGTTTGGTTGTCGTTCTGAAAGTCTGAACGCGTATGTTCTAACACCCACAACCCTTGAAGAAAGCAATCTGCAAGGTCGTCCTTCTTGGGATGCTTCGCAAAGTGCTCTTGATTCTCCTGTGGAACCAGTTCATAAGCGTGCGTAATGCCTGTCTTCTTACGCCCCTTGTAGGTTCCCACTGAGTCGTCTACCGTGACGATGTTGGACAACTTGTGCGTCGCAGATACACCTTCACTCTTGATGCCTTTCATGGTGAAATACATTTGAAGCATGGCTTGAACTGCATACATTCGTCGTTCGGGTTGGTTCTCGACTGCGACTAAGGTTGAGTCTTTCCAGGATGACGCTCGTTTATCCAAACACGCAACCAATGCAGGCGCTTGGTCCAAGACCGAACCGGAGAGTGCAGACGAGACACACTTCTTCCAAGTGTTCTGCTTGCGATGGTTATAGATTAACTTGACGAGGTCTACCTTCTTGGTTGCATCGGTCGTCAGTCCTTCCTTGGCGAGTTCTTCATGGAGTTGGTTTGGAGTCATCTTGTTGATTTCAGATTTAATGACTTTACCTCTCTTTTTCGGAACATGTTTCGCACATGCAAATGTGCCATTCGAAGCATGTTCATATCGGGCTGAAGTCGTACACCGATGGCAGCGTACACCTCCAACCCCCGCGGCTTCTCCCAAGACATCGATGATGTTCCAATCTACAATTTTTACATCACTGCGACTGGTTCCTTCCAGGACGCAATAGGCAAGGTTTCGAAGTCCAACATCAAAGGAAATTATCTTCATTGTTTATACTTACGCGGTTGCTTTAAGCAACGAAATCAATGCGGGTTTAGTATCACCCTTGCTGAAGGGAATACCGCGTTTGATGAGAATGTCTTGGAGTTCCTTTTTGGTCTTGCCGTCTAAGTCGTCTGTGTCCGGACCCTCGACCAGTGTGGCTTGTACAGTTTGGTCGGCCTCGGCTTCGACAGAGACTCGGTCGTCCTCATCGTCAGGGATGGGTGGAGACACTGTGTCTTCCGTTGTGGGTTGAACCTCTTCGTCCGCCACGGCTTCGGGTGCGGTAAAGGTAGGGCGAGAGGCGAGTTCGCCAACGACCATGACGATACTATTCATGTTTTGGAACATGCGTGTCTGTTGCCAGTAGAGCCAACCTACCATACCGGCGAGAACTAACACCATGGATGCGAGCAGTGCGATTGCGGCTTGTTCAAATTCCATTTATTCCTTCACCAGAGGAAGTGTGGACTCTTTAAACGCCAACCAGACTCTTTTCGTGCCTTCACATAAATGCCAAGCAAGAAAGGAGGAGGAATCATGGAAGGTTTATGGGCGGGCACCGCAGTCTTTGCGGCTTCAAACTCTGTAACATTTGCGGGGTTTCTTGGTAAGTATATGGTCTATGCACTCATCCTCATAGTCATCTTCATGATTCTTGGAATGCTGATGCAGACATTCGGTGGTCCAAAGGAGAAGTTCAGCGTCTCTGAAATCAAGTGCCCAAAGGGTTCTACACCCACTGAGAAGTGCCCAGGCACAAACACTCCAGGATGCGTGCACCCTAGTGGAAACTGTGAGGCTTCACTCGGTTAAGGTGGGCAAGTACACTTACCATCCTTCAGAACGCCTCCGGTTCGGATACAATCCTCTTGAGCGGCCGCATCCAATGCATCTTTAGTCAACGGACATGCCTTTTCACGCACAGGTCGATTCATGAAAAATAAGACAAACACAATGACTACAAACACAATTGCAAAGAGTTTGGAATACTTCATTTCTTACTCTTTCTGTAACAGTTTTTCCAAGGACGACATGAAGCTCGCTGTGTGAAGCCCATCTTCTTACAGGGTGTCTTCTTGCAGTATTTACGCGTCATCAATCGCCCTCCACTTGGATTGTCATAGACGATTTGAGACGAGAGTGCTTCAAACTTTGCTTTCAAGTCCATGACTTTTGAGTTGAGAGGGCTGTCTTTTGTAGCCTCTAACAGGCTATTGATTGCAGTATCAACCTTAAGCACGGTCTCCATCTTGACCTTTCCGAGTTTGGGAAATGTGTTACTAAGCATAGTAATATCTGCGTCCGTCATTGTTCATACCTTAGAAATCTTCGTCGTCCAATCGGATTGCGTCTCCATTGTCCATCGGGCGTGAGTATTCAGACACCTTCTTCTCAAAGAAATTGGCCTTACCTTCCAAGCTAATCAACTCCATGAAATCAAACGGATTTGCGGTCTTGTAGATTTTGTTCAATCCTAACTGAACGGCAAGTCTGTCTGCAACAAACTCAATGTATTGGCTCATCATCTTTGCGTTCATGCCAATCAATGCACACGGAAGAGACTCGCAAATGAACTCCTTCTCAAGAACCACAGCGCCCATGATAATCGACTGAATCTCTTCTGGGTCTGGCTTGTTAGCAAGTGTATGAGACAACGCTATCGCAAACTGTGTGTGAAGTCCTTCATCGCGAGAAATCAACTCATTGCTGAACGTCAATCCAGGGAGAAGACCACGCTTCTTCAACCAAAAAATGGCACAGAACGCACCCGAGAAGAAGATGCCTTCCACACAGGCAAACGCAGCCAATCGAGTTCCAAAACTCTTGTCTGCATTCATCCACTCCAATGCCCAGTCTGCCTTCTTTTTGATACAGGGAATGGTCTCAATTGCATTAAACAATTTTGCCTTCTCATCTTCGTTCTTCACATAAGTATCAATCAACAAGGAGTAGGTCTCTGAATGAATCCCTTCCATCGCATTCTGGAAACTGTAGAAGAGCTTCACAACTTGGCTGTCCACCTCGCCTTGGAATCGTCGCACAAGGTTCTCCATGACAATGCCATCGGACCCCGCAAAGAACGCTAAGACATGGGTAACAAAATGCTTCTCGGAGTCCGTCAACTTCGCCCAGTCCTCGCCGTCCTTGCTAAATGAGATTTCCTCGGGTGTCCAGAAGGATGCGACTGACTTCTTATACATGTCATACAGGTGCTGCTCGGAAGGTTTGATGGGGAACAATGTGAAGGACATGGCTGCGTTGTATAGTATACACAGAAAAGACCTAAATGATATACAATGAATACCACTGGAATCCAGAACTATCTGTCGAATGTGTTTCGCCCCATCTACACCTACGACACGACCTCCTCAAACTTTATTCCAAAACTCACGATGTCGAATATCTACAACTACACGGGCAATACGATTTCAGTCTTCACTGCCGCGGTGGGAGACTCGAATAGCAATGTGTATGTCGGTTCAAACGCAGGCAATCCCTACGATATTACGCGCAATGTCTTCAATGTGACTGCGCTCGGATACGGCGCCGCCAGTAACATCTCCAACGACTCTAACTCAATTTACATTGGTTGGTATGCGGGTTCAGGTGGTTCGAATTCTACGAATGTCATTTCAATCGGCACAAACTCGGGAGGAAATGGCTCAGAGAACATCTTTATGGGAACCGATACGGGCAGTGTTGGGACTAGCAATGTTCTGATTGGGCATTTTATGGATTTAAGTTCGAGTTCCAATCAAGTTCGTATTGGCTATCGCAACCAAATTCCAATTGCTGCAGACTTAAGCAAAAATTGGGTTGGGTTGGGTGGAGTATTGACTCCAAGTTATGCGTTCAACAGTTTGGATGTTTCGGGCAACAGTAAGTTTGTTGGAAACATAGGTATCAATCGAGACCCAGGTAACCGTACCTTGGATGTGAACGGTAACTTTCGAGCCACGGATGCGTCTGCAAATGTGCTTGATTTCACTAACGGACTCACGCGTAGTTCAGGTGGGTTCTATTCTGATTCTTCCTCCATCACCATGTCGAATACTTCATCCCTTGTCGTTGGAAGACTACGACGCGGAGTCGTCATGTTGAATGTACTTGACCTAACAGACCTGACAAGTTTCATGTCTAGAACGGTCTATGTAAGAAACCCAGCAACTCCTGACACTCTCATTATGACGGATGTATCGTCTGGATTAAGTCCAACGCTCATCTTTTCAACCTCCAACATTGTGTTATGTAACACTGCAAGTGGAGCAGGAACTCGAGACTATTCGTGGTCGATTACATATTTCCCATCGCTTTAAACTTTTCCACAATCTTGCGAATCGACATCGTAGAGACACCCGAGATTTCAGAGACTCGTTGAAGTTGTCCGCCCAACACAACACAGACTACACCTGCAACCACCGTCTTCGGTGTATGTTCCAGTTCAGGAAGTCGCTGGAGTTTCAAGACAATCGTATCTCGGTCTTTGTCCGATAAGTTTAAGTCTACGCAGATACGCTCTGCGATACCGAGTTGAGTATTCAAGACAGACGCAGACCCATTGTCGAACTTTGCCAGGGCTTTGCAGAGTGCACGAATACTGACTGTGAACATGTCGGCAACTTCTTCGTGACTTCGTGTTGCGTTGTTCTCACGACACGCAGTAAACACAGCAGCAGCCATCAACGCTCGTCGTGTTTCACCTCGGGTCTTTTGTGAGTCTTCAACGTTCTTGTAGAGTCCACAGGCATCTAAGATAATCGCCTTGGTTAATCCAGCTCGAAGTGCAACGGATTGAATTGAATCAAAGATACCCATCCATGAACGCTCTCCGTGGGACGAGAAAGCCCACGCAGAGAGTTTTGTAATCGTCTTCACATCTTCAGATTGATTGGGAAATCGTTTACGCATCATCATAGACCCATACGACGAGTTCGGAAGTAGTTCCGAAGTAATCGTGCCCGTTCGTGACGGGTCTTCATCTCCAGCTCCATACATACGCCATTCTGCACCTTCATCAATGTAACTTCCTAGAATCACTCCACAACATCCACAGACACGTTGCCCTTCCGCAATCTCAATGGCATCATGACTACACTCCATAGAGATAGAGTCACTGCACTACAACTATCCATTTTTTAGTGAAAGTATCATTGCAAGAGTCTTGTCGCGTGCTTCATAGAGACGAATCAAGGGTTCGAACTGAATTTCCATCAAGATAAGGAACCCTCCAATCGAAACAATGATTCCATCCTCCCAGTCAATTCCCTTAGGTGTGAACAACCAAAAGTAAATGCCCAAGAACAATCCCAAGGACAACTTGAAGAGCATATCGATAAATGCAAAGAGCGGACTGTCTTTCACTTCAAACCCTGCAGCAATCATCACGACTTGAAGCAGGACGATGAACTTCAAGATGAAAAAGTACCATTGATAGAACTTCATTGTTATCCTACAAGATTTCATCGCATCGTATTCAGTGTAGACGGGTCATAGACTTGTGGCCGATAGTTGGTGACCAACGGAGGACGATAGTTTGCCGAACGACCCGCAGTCTTCATCCATGAAATGAAGAGATACTTTTCATCGACAACCCAGACCAAATAGCCCGAGGTTTGAAGCGTAGCCACCAAATACTCTCGTGCTTCGGACAATTGAAACAACGGGTAGCCGAAGACATACGCAGGGATTTCAAAGACCACATAGGGCGCATTGGGTGCATGAATGGCTTGTTTACGCACTCTTGCATACAGTTGGGCTAATACAGGACGCATCGCAGCCATTCGTTGTTCTTTGCGTGCCTCTTGTTCGTCCCAAACATCACGAGCTTTCAACATGCTTACTACAAAGAGATACAAATGTTCACATCCATCGCATTTGGAGGAGGGGGCATGCGAGGCACCCTTCATGTAGGAGGTTTGAAAGCATTATCTGAATATCAAGAGTCGTTGACCTTTCCTAACGGAATCTATGGATATTCCATTGGAGCGGTGATTGCAACTGCTGTAGCCTTCAACTTGAAGCTATCGCAACTCGAACAAATGATTGAAGATTCAATGAACTTGGAATCGGTGGTGAAAGAGGTCACACTTGCTTGTGTCTATAACCTTGTTCAACGCTGCGGAATGTTCCAGATGGACCATTTCGAAGAGTCGATTGTCAATGCATTCTTAAAGCAGGGAGTGGATTTACGAGACAAGGTCATTAATGACGCACCACAAAAGCTGTATATTGGCGCATCGGATTTGACGCGTCGCAAACCTGTGTTTTTCTCGGGTCGAGTGCCATTGTTATCCGCATTACGGGCTTCCTGTTGTATTCCTGGGTTCTTTCAACCCCAGGTGATTTACGACCATGTCTATGTGGACGGAGGGTTGTACATGTATTACCTGGATGATTACCTGCCCAAAGACTGTTTGACCTTTGTAGTGTCCTATTCACCCAAATCATTGTATCCAACCGATTTGGATGGCAACATCATGGAGTTTACGAAACAGCTCTATGCAGGTCAACGGCGTCCTCCGAAATCCAAGAATGCGTTGTGGTTCAAAGAAGACAAGGTCCATGTGATTCAAGAAGTTACACCCGGTGACCGCAAACGATTATTGGATGAAGGCTATTCACAAACGCTCGCGTTCTTGTCCCAACGAGTCGCGAAGAAAACCGAGTAAGTTCGAGTAAGTCACCTTCTTATCAAAGTCAATGAGTCCTGACTTGGTTTCCAGTAGTACGCTTGGATAGCCTTGGATTCCGTATAAGGTGCACATGGCTCGGTCCTTTTCACAATCCACTTGAATGGCGTTCACATGCGTCTTGCCGAAATACGATTCGGTTGCGAGTTTTCCTTCAAGCTTTGCCCATTCAGGCATGGCTTTTTGTGAGAATCCACACCAGTTGGTGTAGAAGAAATACAAGTTACTTTCATTGGGTTTCACTTCACGCTTGGGTGGCTGAACCATCGGCTTCCAAAACTTGTAAGCGAGAATGCCGAGAGCGATAAAGAGTAAGACTAGTAAGACGATGTTCATTGTTGAAGAAGGCGAGAAAGTTTGCGTTGGCGTTCAAACCACCGACGATAGGCTTCGACGGGCGTCACTCCTTCGCGTATCTGAATCCACGCAACATCGGTCGTCATTCGCTCAGGTTCATACGGCTTAGGGTGGAGCTCGAACCACTTTCCTTGGAAACGCACGAGGTATCCCATTAACATTCTATTTCACGGATAAGTGAAAATGGCGTTGGTCGTCTTGAAGGCTTCGGCTCTGTCACTTGGGTTGAACTATGGAGTTCATTACGCAAGTGCAAAGTTGTATGATTGGGTGTGTGTTCCACATTCATGGGAAGAAGTCGCCCGCTCGTTGGTGACGACTGCGAGTCCAGTGTGTTCGGTGTTATTACAAGTCATGTCTGTGACGCAACACAATTATGCTTCGGTGATGAGTGTAGCCATCGTGTCGACGATGACGCGGCTGCTTCAACCGGTTTAAGCGGGGAATCCAACGAGTCCAGCGCCAATACCGAAGCCTGCACCTTGGCGGGCAGAGGAGCCGACCGAGGGGGCATAGATATCAAGGATGGCGAAGGTGGCTGTGGCGGTCAATGCAATCATGGAGACCTCGCTCCATCGCATGGTCTTTCCAGGGATGACGTAGGCTGCAACCGCGACGGCAAGACCTTCCAAAAGGTACTTCACGAGGCGCATAATCAAATCACTCATATCAATTCCAGAGGGTGTGGGCTTCGGCTTTGACTCCATGTTTGTTAGTTACAATGGAAAAGTTTTTAACTCTTGGCAAGTTCGATTGCCACTTGGATATACGCCATGACACACAACACAATCCAATAGACCATCGACGCCAAGTAGCTCTTGTCGCCCTCTGAAAAACTATGCATCACCATCACCCAACTTGCTTGCCAGAGTCCGCGAATCCATGCCATCATTCCAATCGACGGAATGGGAACCAAGACACCTGGATGTGTTAAGAAGACAATCAAAAGGCGAGTCCACCCTTCATACATTGTCTGTAACCCCGAAAGTTTATGCTCCCTTGTTGAATCTCAAACTTACGAAGAAGTATGCGTAGACCATGAGAAACACAATGTAAATAGCATACATCGTCCACCCAAATCCAGGGCTTTTCTCGCCAGGTAGACTGAGAACCCACACCCAAAATATTTGCCATAACGCATTCAGTTGAGGAGGGACATTGGCGAGCGATGCAAGTTCAGGCGGGAGTTGTGGAGCCATCTTCAATAACATCGCAATGTCTGGAATGATGACGCTAGGGTGTGTGAGGAACACAACTAGAAATGTTTCGGAATACCCGTAACCCATTGTCTTCTGCGTAGAAACAACTTACAAAGGAGACGCCCTGTTTACATAAAGATGTCAAGACGCGAAACTCTTCCTACACACGAAGACGACGGTTCAAGGGTAGATTACCTCGACGAAGACCCAGAGATTCCAACACAGAAATATTGCATCGTGTCCTTCCTCAGTCCCGAGAAGGTCATCAAGCAGAAACAGGAGTTCATGTTTGAGGAGTTCATCAAGTATATGGATTACGACTGGAAGGTCAAGGGATTAGAGCACCTCATGGTGTTCTTGTCCAAGAAATACAGCCTCAAGATTGACGACCTCTTGAAGGACGCAGAGGAGTTTGGTAAGGTGCGCAATGAAGAGATTCGTCAGACCGATGTGCCCGAGCAGTGGCAGGTGTTTCTCTTGAAGCACGAGAAGGACCTTCAAGAGAGGTTTGATAACTCGGTGGAGTTCCGAACCAATGTGCGTGGAGTCAAGGTGCGTCGCAGTTTCCCAACGGTTGAGGAGGCACAAGTCATGGCGAAGGTCTTACAGCGCAAGTATCCCAAGGACAACTTGTACATCGGCAAGGTCGGTACATGGCTTCCATGGGACCCTAGTGAACACTTGATGCCTGAGGTCCAGTATGCCGAGAAGGAGTTGAACGAGCTCATGCGACGATACAAGGAGAACGAGGCCAACAAGGAAATCTTCTTTGCGGATGAGCGTGAAGCCAAGATTAAGGCACAGAAGGACGAGAATGACAAGCGTCGCAAGGCAAACGCAGCGGAGGTTGCTGCCAAGCAGTTGGAGGATGCGTCCAAGCCCATTCATCCTTCCGAAGGCGCACTACGAGAGTAAAATCTTGAAGTAGAAATAAGATGCCCAAGTTCCCACGCGGTCCGCCAACTCAGTATAGTACACCAGCAGCTCCTCCTTATCCTCCTACTAATGTAAAACAGGGTGGAATGGAGCAGCCTACCCAACAGGATGAAGATGCGGCAATTCAAGCATTATTGAGCTCAGTTGGAACATGCCCAACGGGTGGCCGAAAGAGACGAGGGGGTGCTGGAAAGCGTGGATTCAGTGAGGTGGAGGCCGCGGCAACTACAGAGGTTCCATCAGCTCCTGCAGCGTCTACACTTCCAACAACTGGTTTCTTTTCGATGGGAACAGCTCCTCCTCCAACAGCTAAGAAAGGTGAACCACCTGCAAAGAGAAGTCGAACTGCTACAGCGAGTGGGGACTTTCAATCCAAGGGAAGTGAGTTTGTGGATGCAACACGCGGACTTGCAGGAGCTGTAGTGGCGGATAATCTCTTTGTAGTCGCAGGAGCTGCAACCGTTTCCATCATTAACCCAGCTGCAGCGTCTCAAGCGCTCGCAATTATCAGAATGGCCAGTGGAGGTCTTCTAGGATGTGTTACACCCACCGTCGTGACTGCCGCGTTGATTGGAGCTGGACTTTGGAAAATCGTAGGACCCTACATTTCGATTGGAGATGTTGCGAACCTCACCGTCGATAAACTCAAGTCACTCTCCGATTCCATTGGAAAATACCTCAAGGACCAAGAGACCATGTCTAAGAAAGCTCAACAATTGAAAGAGTTGAACTCATTGAAATCCCTTCACAGGGAGTTGGTTAAGAAGATTGAGGATATCAAAAACAACAAGGAGTCTTCAGAGGAACAGGAAGCAGCCACTCTTTCCACCTTAACCCAAGAGGTCAAGGCACCTGCGCCAGTCGACACTGTAATGAACGGTGGACGCAAGACCAAGAAGCGTGGACTGAAGAAGGCCAGAAAGACGCGTCGCAGCACACGCCCACCTCTCTTCAAGTATTAACGGCTATCCGTCTTCTTGACCCACACACTCGGTCCTTCGTTCTTCTTTCGCATATTCATTGGATTGTAGTCGTCCGAAGACAGCATTGCAGATTGGAACGGGCGATTGTCAACCCATAAGGAGGGGTCACATAATTTGAACGGTGGATGGTCCGAAGCCTTGTACCAGAACACCTGGTCTTCCAACTTGTTGGACGATACATTGTTACAGATGACCAAGCCCTCATAGTTCTCCGTACACTGGTCCATAAATGTACAGAACATATCAAAAGTCGGAAACATGCCTGCGTAATTCTCGTAGATTCTTCTACGGTTCCCCAGGATATTCTCACGCAAAATGAAGATAAAATCTACATTGGTTCGCAGATTGGGCGTAATACCGAGTGGGTACTGCATGGTGATGATTGTCATCAAATCAATGTGACGGCCGTTCATGAACACGAATCGTGTAGACTCTTCATTAATCCATGACTTTGCATCGTATAAACAATCGTCTAAAATCAGGAAGGCGCGTGGGTCGATGGACGAAGACCCTCCACGAGCGGTCTTATCTGTATTGCGCTTCGTCTTAAGAGTCGCTTGACGCTTAATGACATTTTGAACGATTTCTGGACGATACTTATCGTGAATGAACTTGGACGGAACCATGTTCTGGAAAAACTCGTTGGCGACTTCCGTGGCAGAGATGACCGTTCCCACAGGAAAATGGCGTTGAGTTGTGAATAGGATATCGCGAACCAAAAAGGACTTACCTGTGTCCTTCTTACCAATCACGACAATCATTGGACTTTTGCGACTGTCGATTTCACACCGGTCGGTAATCATCTCCATATTAAACTTTCGGAGTTGAAAGTTCATCTTGTTTTGGTATCACCATTTTATGCCGGACATGGGAGACGAGACCGTTCTTCGGGGGTCATGTTGTTCCAGACAACAAGGGTTTTCACAGTGATACAGATGAGATAAAGGGTTAAGAGCATCATTGAAACCCTGACGCTGTGTCGTTTCAATTTCGTTTTGATTCTCCGAGGGGGGAACAATGGGCAAAGACCTTAGAACCAATGCAGCCTTGATGAGACTTCACAAGTATCCGAAACTAGATGGGTCTCCTTGGGACCTTAAATACCTTCAACCCTTCTTTCCATCGTTGGAGACATTGTTCAAGACAGACGCTCTTTCCAATTTGTGTGACTATGGAATTCGACTCATCGACGAGATTCAGAAAGTCGTGGACGAAGCCCATATTCAAGTCAAAGGAAAGCCAGTCGAAGTCCATCGCAAGACCACAATGATTCTAAGTCCTTTCAAGTGGATGCGAGGGGATTATGGAAGTTTTGGAATGCCAAAACCCAAAGAGGCTGCAGATGCGATGCACGAGAAACTTCAAAGTCCACACACTGCGGGGTATGTCGGAGCACTTGCATCCATTGCATTGTCTGAATCCGAATGTGTCCATTTCCCGAAAGTGTATGGTGTCTATGTAGGTCTTGCAGGCAAACATACGATTGATATCTCCGACGATTACGAAGACTTGTCGGAACGCCGTTGGTTTGCAGAGAATCTCGGGAAGACCTTTGAGTTGAAGCTTCGTACCACTGAACCCACTGCAGAGTTTACCCATACTCGGTCACAGCGTGCAGAAGTTCAGTTAGGAGAAGAAATTGAAATCCTAGGCATCCAAGATTTGGAGGCGGACCGAGTGGAAACACCGTCTACCCGTTCATTGTCGAACAGCAACGCTGGTGATGATTCGTCGTATGAAGACGATGATGAAGAAGAGGAAGATGACGATGAATTTGAGATTACCTCGTGCGATTGCTCGGAGGACGATGAAGACGAAGGATTAGACGATGAAGGGGATGATGAACCGTTTGCATGGGCTAGTTTCAAGGATGTACCAGTGATTACAACCGTGATGGAAAAATGCACAGGGACCTACTATGAATTGATAGAGCAATTTCCAGAACCCGAGAAGCATTCTGCATGGGTGTCTCAGATTGTGTTTGCACTTGCGTTCGCCCAGCGTAACTTTGGATTCACGCACAATGACCTCCACGGAAACAATGTGATGTATGTTCCGACCGACAAGGAGTTCCTGTATTACAAACACAACGCAACCTGCTATCGTGTTCCCACCTACGGATTCATCATGAAACTCATTGACTTTGACCGAGCTGCATTCCAACTCCGATTGATTGGAATGAAAGAACCACGAACCTTCATGTCGAGTCAATTTCAACCCAACGATGAAGCAGCAGGACAATACAATGTTGAGCCATGTTTCATACAAACACAAACCCGCATTCCTCCTAATCCGAGCTTTGATTTAGCTCGCTTTGCAACCTCTGTGTTCTGGGATATGTTTCCCGAAGGACCTATGCATCCATACACACATCCACTCCACTCGGTGTTCAAGCAATGGATGGCTCAATCCGACGGTTCTTCAGTGTTATTCAGAACACATTCACCAGACCGACATGACCGATACCATGGATTTGACTTGTATAAGGCGATTGCTCGATACTGTAAGGATTCTGCAACGCCTCGTCGTGAAATTGGAAAAATGACCACGTATGTCGTGCCAAGTATTCCGGTTGGAACCTCATGTCTCTTTATTGAGCCATAAGGTGTATCGTCGTATATAATACATACACTTGTCCGTTCGAACAAAGGGTTGAATGAATGGAACGATTGAAAGGAAGGGTTCAGCTTCTCCCTTTTGAGTCGTGGCTAACATCGTTTGGTATGCGTGAATGTTTGCATCGTCTACCAATTGATACACATACTTATCGAGGTCCGTGAATTGAGTGTTGGGGTCTCGGAAAATTACCCAGAGAGTAGTAAATGGCTCTGTCATTCGGTCTTAAGGTCAAGTATTCCTTGTATTCGGCACTTCTGTTTTTCCTAGTTGCAAATCCTACGACCTTTCGTGTCGTAAACAGTGTGTTCCCAGGTGTTGCGGTTGGAGGATGCCCCACTGCAATTGGAATGGTACTTCATACCTTTGTGTTCTTTGTAGCGTTGGTAGGGTTGATGATGTTACCGAAAGATAAAGTTGAATAACAACAATGAAGACATTTCTGGCCCTATTGTTCTTTGTCGTCTGTTTGAATGTCGTGTTTGCGGTGTTGACCATGCTGATGTTCCATGGTCAAATTGAAGGAGCGCATTCATTACACGACTACTTCTTTTATGCAGTGAGTTCGTTAACAACCAGTGACCTAGGTGAAATGAGTCCTAAGACAACCGCAGTTCGAATGTGGACCGCTGCGTATGTTCTACTCGCATGGGTCTACATCTTTTATGTGACGGTCAATCATATTACGGATGTTAAATTTAAACTTTTTGGTTAAAACTCAGCTTTGCCTACAAACATCTCCTGAGCCACGGTTGTAGCTGTCTCAACCGCTGCTTCGGCGCCCACCTCTGTCCCAAACGCATAGGCGACTCCTCCTGCAACACCTCCCGAACCCAATGCTAGTTTTCCGGCATCCAACCATTCAATGGGTTGACCCTTGGAGGTCTTGTCCCACACATACAAGACAAACGCAACTACAGCAACCACTCCTGCAACCATTCCAAAGAGATAAAGGTCTGTCATCTTTGTTCTGTGTCCATGTGAAGAGTCTTACAAATTCAACGCAACCGTCTCCGTAGCCTTTCGTTCAAGCTCGTCTTCCGTGTCGACATCCTCTTCATCGTCTGTCAAGGCAATGTCTTCACCCAAGGTTATCTTGGGACGTTCTTCTTCAGAATCTTCATCGTCGGTTTCAAACTCATGAACCTCAGGTGGCGCAAAGCTGACGGGCGGGGCTGCTGTAGTAGGACGAGGAGCTTCTTCGCGCTTCTGGAAATAGGCTTGACTGATACCACGCCAAGGAATGAAGCTATCCACGACTTCTCCGACCGTGGAATCTAACATGACTTCAATGTCCCGACGATTGCGTGCCTGTTGTGTCGAGGGAACTTGAATGGTGTTGAACAAATAGGCTTGTGTCCAGCACTTGCGAGCCGAGACAACATAGAAGTTATGAACAAATGTCTCCAATGAAGGGCGCTCAAAGTCAATGTTGACATGTGTGGCATCGTTCTGCTGTAGGCTTGCGAACGCACGAATGTAGCTCACAAAGACACCCAACAACAAATCTTCAATGTAATCGCATTTGGAGGCTACCGTGATACGCTCGACTTCCTTTTTGAGGGTTTCAGGACTCCATTTGGTAACGCCGGTCAATAAGTTTTGGAAGGTTTGAAGAGTCTTTTCAGGTTGCTTGTTACGCTCGCACGCAGTCTTGGCGTTCTCGTAGATGCTCCAAAGACCATCGGCTACATGAGGAACCAACACGCGTGTAAGGTTCTCGCGCATCGTTTGTTTCACAAACTCTGTGGACATTTTTGTTTAAACGAAGGACGCGACTTCTGGTAAACGAGACGCACGATGAAGTTTGTATTAATTCTCATGGTTCGTAATGAATCAAAAATCATCCAACGATGTTTGGAAGCCGTGGAGTCCGTCGTGGATGCCTTTTGTGTTCATGATACGGGTTCAGCAGATAATACCGTTGAACTTGCGAATGAGTTTGTCAACACTCGCAAGGGGTGTGTCACGACCTCCGAGTGGAAAGACTTTGGACACAATCGCACGCTCAGTTTCAAAGCGGCACGAGACTTTGTTCAGTATGAACTCAAGTGGGATTTGGCAACAACCTACGGTCTCTTGCTGGACGCAGACATGGTGTTTGAACCAGGAACCCTCAAGCAGCAACCATTGGGTGATGTTGGATATACCATTGTCCAGAGCAATGGAGACCTAGACTACCCGAATTGTCGATTGATTCGAATGGACTATGCGTGGGTTTGCAGAGGGGTAACCCATGAGTACTGGGACGGACATGCAGCTCCCTTAGACAAGTCCATTTGCTGGATTGACGACAAGAACGATGGTGGATGCAAGTCGGATAAATTTGAACGCGACGCACGGCTCTTGGAAGCAGGTCTTGCAGAAAAGCCTGACGATGTTCGATACATGTTCTACCTCGCACAAACCTATCATTGTTTGGGTCGACATGAAGATGCTATCCGTATGTATGAACAGCGTTATGCTGCAGGAGGGTGGGGTGAAGAGCAATGGTATTCGTTGTATATGATTGGACAGACTTACCTTACTCTTGGAAAGCCGATTGAATTCGAACAGTACATGCTCAAAGCCTATGAACTACGCCCTGGACGCGCAGAATCACTCTACAAACTCGCAAAGTATTTCCGTGAAAAGGGTCAGCATTACAAGGCGTATCAGTATATCATGATGGGTAAAGACATTCCTCTTTCCAAGGATTCACTCTTTATTGAAATCCCTGTGTATACCGAGCTCTTTCACTACGAGGAAACGATTTGCTTATATTATTTGAATCGTAAGGCTGAAGGACTTCGTAGAAGCATGGAGTATTTGTTGACCAAGTCTCAGAATGCGGATGGAGTGCTTTCCAATATGATTTTCTATGTAGAACCGATTGGACTTGAGTTCGACAACCATCCAATCCAACGCGATTTAGTGGGACGCGATTATCATCCAACCTCTGTGTGCTCGTTCGAAGACAAGCAGATAGTGCGCTTTGTCAATTACTCAATTACCAACACAGGAAGCTACGATATGAAGGAAGGGCATTACTCAGCCAATCACAAAGTTCGGACTCAAAATGTAGTCTGGAATGAAGATGGCAGCACAGTTCAGATGAAGGATTCTTCAGTCACTTTGCCTAGACGAGCCCATCATATTCTAGGTATTGAAGATGTGCGTCTCTATCGTAATGCAGCAGGTGAGGTTCGGTTCTTTGGAATCACGGGTGAATATTCAGAGAAGATTCGTATTTTGTCGGGCATCTGTGATTTGGAAACCGGTGACTATCGTAACCCAGTGCTATTGGAATCTCCTTTGGACGCAGACTGTGAGAAGAACTGGATTCCTGTGAATGGAACTGACGATGTCATCTATTCATGGAACCCTCTTCGTGTTGGTCAGATTGAAGGAAACCAATTAGTCTTCAAACACACCTTGAAGACTCCTGACTTCTTCCGTCATTTACGCGGGTCCGCAGTGCCTACCCGAGTCAACGACGAGTTGTGGTGTTTGGTTCATTATGTCAATCATTCAAGCCCTCGCAAGTATTACCACTGTATTGTCAAGCTAGACGCTACAACCTACAAGCCCAAGTCCATTTCACTTCCCTTCGTGTTCCGCAAAGAAGGCATTGAATATTGCTTGAGCATGACCTATGGAAAAAATGAGTTGGAGTTCATCTTTTCGTCGTGGGATGATAATCCTTGCACTACACGAGTGCCACTCGAACTCCTTGAGTGGATTCAAGTGTAGAGTCGCTTCCAGGATTCATTGGTGACCTGACCCAAGTCTTGTAGGATGTGCTGGACCATATCAGTATCGATACAGC
>Ga0247723_1000722_pt1 | contig 21445 bp, 15 predicted proteins | sample MSEWelMarce5H_FC_FD_189079 | JGI IMG/M metagenome (GOLD analysis project Ga0247723, IMG submission 189079) | Subsurface sediment microbial communities from gas well in West Virginia, United States - MSEEL Well Study Marcellus 5H_FC | ecosystem: Environmental > Terrestrial > Deep subsurface >... | reverse complement strand
TACTTTACGAATGTATTTTCATCCATGCAGGAATTAGTTACTTGTTTTGGTTTCTCAGTATTGCCATAGTATTGAAGCATAATATCTGCATTTTTTAAATAGTATTCTTCAACAGGGTTTTTAGAATGTAACTTATCTCGTAAATCTTTTAAATCATTCTCTGCTTTAGAAGCTTTTACGATTTCAGGAATTGAACTTGTTACATTCAATTCTTCCATTTCATTCTCAAGAACTGTACATCGTTGTTCTATTTCTACAGTATTAAGCTTGGTATCCTTCATAGCAGACACAATTGATGAATGAACATAATCAAGTGTACCCTGTGTTTTCACAACTCCTGAAGATTCAGACGACTTTTTTATTCTGAAGATGTTGTCCATTTACTTGTCTCTCTTTTTACTCTTAAAGTTCTATAGAGATAGAAAGACTAGAAGAGCACCAGCAACTAATGTGGGTATCACACTCATAGATGTCTTGTTTGTAAACGATTCTTTTGATGCTTTGCATACTGATACATCAACCTGTTTGCATAATGCAGGATCATAATCAGCTGACAATGATGTTGTTAAAAAATACGAAGCACCTCCACTTGTTACATCGCACGTGTAACATTCACATGGAGGACTTCCATCTGCTACCATCGCATTAAATAGGTAATATGGATCAAGACCTTCTACATCTTCCATAATACCTGGAATCAATCCACGCATATCATTTGAAAGAAATGCTAAGTCTTGAAGACCACCTGGAGGACTTCCACCACCTGGAATGTTATTAATGTAATTGTGACGAGGTTGTGTTGAACCATCAGGAGCAGTACACACAGCTCCTGTATTTATAAAAAACTGATTACCTAACGGAGGATCACCTGTAATCATTCCTTTCACATACGTGGTTACCGCATCCAAATTTGTTGAAATTTGACCAAACGTTCCATTTGAACCAACTCCTAACGAACTAGGACCTGGAATAGAGTCCGAATAGCTGTATGATGGACCCATCATATCCGTGCTTGATTTTTCAAGGTTAGACCATATCGGATTGTTACCCAGATCTCCCATTACTTCTAATATAGTTTATAAGTTGTCCCGGAAATACAGGATTTGTTAATGCACAAGGCCGTTGTGCAAGAATAGACTTAAATGTACTTTCATATTCATATCCAAAATACTTAACGCAGTATAAGAGAGTTAGAAATCCGCTTCTATTAATTCCACACTGACAATGAACAAAAATAACATTTGAATCAGGTTCTTTCAAAAATTTATTCATATACATTTCAAATTTTGGAAACCAATCTGTAATATTTGCAGTTACAGTATCTTGTGCTTCTAAGCATGCATACTTAGTTGGATTATGTGTGCGAAACCATTCTGGGCTGTCTTCATCATATGCACAATTAATTACATGTGTAATGTTATTCTCTTTCACAAATACAGGTGATAACATAAATCCTGCACCAAACATGATGGATACATGAACTTTTGCATGAGGATCAAGCATCCATCCTCGTGAATTACGTCTATATGATGCCCATTTATCAGACATTTCTCCTACTTTAAAGTATCCAGATTGTCTAAAAACGAAATTCATTTCTATTAGATAGCAATATTCTAAAGATAAAATGCGTGCATCTAATGATATCACTAGGCATGGCAGCCGCTATACAGACAGAATCAACACAAGCGAACATTTCGCTATCATTAAACAACGAGGCAAAATAATTGCAAGTGCCAAAAATAGGGCTGGAAGCAGATCAAGCGCTTGCGGGTGTAATGATCAAACAATGCATGCTGAATGCGCAGTATTGAAGGATCTAGGCGATCTTTCACTACTTCGTGGATGTGTTATGATTGTATTCCGTTTGAATAAACAGAATCAAGTTAGGCAGTCGATGCCTTGCTGTGATTGCCAAGTTATGCTAACAAAGTGTATGAAGAAATGGGGTCTTAGACGCGTAGAGTATTCGGAGTAAAGCAAATTCTAAAGATTTATATTTTTAGATTAAACTACTTCCTAACGTTCCAACTACATATGCAATTGCAACTGCAGCTCCGCCTAAAACAGCCGCACCTGTGTAAGAAACTACACCACCTGATGTGTATGTGTGAGGAATATACTGTAGAAGTAGAGAGCGAGGAGTGGAGAGAGAGATGATAACTGCAGCAAGAAAGAATCCAAAGTACATCATGAGGCTTTTGATTGCATACCGAATACTACTAAAGGTTGCGTCATGGCTATAAAGCTGTGCAGCTGGCTTCTGAGGGCTCGTATTAATAGGGCTAATAAAAGGATCACCACCACCTGTTACCATAGGCGCAAATGTCGTTGACTGCGGTAAGCTAGGATTTTGAACCGGTCCATTATTTCCAAGTAAAGCACTTAAATCAGTTGCTCCGTCTGCCATTTATTTAGAAGAGGGTATTTCGCACGAAGCATCTTCCGCACTATATTGATAGCATTTCTTGTCAATGCATACAACTTTTTCAATTACATCTTTAATTGATAACGCAAGGGTCTTCCGTTCAAGAATTGGTTTATGAAAAAGCATAATTGTCACACCAAGACCGATTAAAAATGAAAGAAATGTTAAACTTCTTTCATTGTGAAGAATTTTCAGTATCTGAATCATTTGTGTTGAGATGCGACTAAATTAAGAGATGTTGTGTTGTCTGTGCATGGAACTTCTTTTGACTTGAATTTTACACACCCTGTTCCGGTATAAAATCGGTTAGTGTTGCCAGGTAGCGGAACACCCTTGTTATCCCGAACCGGTGGATGAAAAACAGATACTATTAAGAGTCCTACTAATATTCCAGCAAATAGCCATGGAATTGAGATCATCTCTATTGTAATGTGCTCATAATTCTTTCCATCGTCTCTTGGTGATCTCCTGACCATGTCATCATAATTGGCATATTTGTTGGAGTTGTACCATAAATCTCATTTGGAGACCAATTGCCAAAATTAAGAATAATTGTTGCTAGATGAAAGACACCTTCCCAACAATATTCATATGGATTGCGATTCTCTTTCAAACCAGGTGTATCTACCAACACAATAGTTGGTGAAGTATTAATTGTAGTACGAATATTGATTTTAGTTGTGGGAAAGTTATAAATTCCAGCCGTAAAATGCGAGTAGAATTTAGTCTTTTGACATTCAGTTCCTCCAACGAGAATAATCACTGGAGCAGATTGCATTTTTAATTTAAATTATATCAATTTTAATATCAAATTATTCGTTTTTAACATAACGGTAAATTCTCAGTTGAATACGCAATACCAACACCAACACTAATTGTATTAAAAGATGTTACATCTGTAGCTACACTTGTTAAAGATCCACCTGCAATAAGTAGTTTTGTAAAGTTTCCAACTGTTAGAGGAAGTGGAGGAACTGAAAATGTAGAAGTGTAACGAGCATTTCCAATATTAATACGGAAGTTTGTTAAAGAACCAGTAAATTCCATATTAGCCATTGATGTAGATACTGCAGTATCACCACCAAGAACACTACCAATAAGGAGAGGCGATGTTACATCAGTAACTGATGTGCTAGAACTAACTGTTGCAATTGCAGTACCATTTTGGTATACACTTACAGTAGAACCAGTAGAAACAACAGCAAAATGTACCCAGTTACCAACTACACCTGAAAGACTAGCTTGCAAGACAAGATTACTATTTGTAAAATACTTCAATGTTCGCGAGCTTCCAGAACCTTCAATTGTGAGACCAAGAGTAGGTCTTGTGTTATTTGCAGGATCGTACACTCCTTTTGAAAAGATAGTACTATATTGAGATGATGTTGTCACCATATCTTGAAACCACTCAATTGTGTATACATTTCCAAGCGCATATGTGAATGCTGTAGATCCAACTGTTTTGACAGTAAGATAAGATGTACCTGCAGGTCTAGCATCAGAAGAACGACATAGACTGCAAGATAGACCAGCAGGACCTTGTGTTCCGGTAGCTCCTGTTATACCTATAGGACCTGTAGCACCCGTTACACCTGAAGCGCCTGTAGGACCAGTAGAACCAGTTAGACCCGTAGGACCAGTAGAACCAGTAGAACCAGTTAGACCAGTAGGACCAGTAGAACCGGTTAGACCGCTAGGACCTGTAGAACCAGTAGAGCCAGTTAGACCCGTAGAACCAGTAGAACCAGTTAGACCCGTAGGACCTGTAGAACCAGTAGAGCCAGTTAGACCCGTAGAACCAGTAGAACCAGTTAGACCCGTAGAACCAGTAGAACCAGTAGAACCGGTTAGACCAGAAGGACCAGTAGACCCAGTAGAACCAGTTAGACCACTAGGTCCTGAAGCACCTGTAGCACCAGTTAGACCCGTAGGACCAGTAGAACCAGTAGAACCATTTGTCCCTGTGATTTGTGTAAGATCGGGTATCGAAGATAACACAACTGTTTGAGTAACCTGTTCAACTATATAACCTGAAGAAGTATTAGTTCCGGGCGTCAATCCAAGTGGAAAAAACAATGTAGACGACGGATTTACTGAATCAAGTATGGTTCCGCTAGGTATAGTCCCTAAAAATAACACAGATGTATTTGTAACATTAGTTAATGGTAGATCTGGAATAGCAAACTGATTACCACTATATAATGATGTTCCATTAACAATTCTAAAATTTGTTAAATATCCAACAAATCCTGAATTTAGTGCAATTATACTTCCAGTACCATTTGAATCATTTGTAGACCAAGCACCTAACATAAGCGTATTCATTGAAAAATCAAATGAACTAGTACCAGATCCAATTAAAATTCCATTTTGGTATAGTCTTACATCTGACGAATCTCTAACTAATGCAAAGTGCGACCATTGGTTAATTATATTTGTTACACTAACAGAAATTGGAGTAGCATCATCTACGTAAAATGTAGCTGTTCGCGATGTTGAACCAGATCCAGAAAGTACAAATCCATATCTGGGCGATAGCCGTTGATATAGACTATTGCCAAACGAAAATACTGCAGCAGTTGATTGTGATGATGAGTCTAACTTCTGTACCCATTCAATTGTAAAACTACCTGTTCCCAATACTAGCGATGTATTATAAGGTACTACACTTGAGTTAGACATCTGAAAAAAAGTTCCCGGTTGAGGAAACTGTAGTGCAGTTGTTGATAAGTTCTGGTATGAAACAATTGCAGAAGGTCCCGTAGCACCAGTAGCACCAGTAACTCCAGCACCTGTAGCACCTGTAGCACCAGTAGACCCACTAGCACCAGTAGAACCACTAGGACCTGTAGCGCCACCACCAGGACCGGTAGGTCCCTGAGTACCTGTGGCACCAGTAGCTCCAGCACCAGTAGCACCAGTAGCACCAGTTAGACCAGTGGGACCCGTTACACCAGTAGCTCCAGCACCTGTAGAACCTGTAGCACCTGTAGTACCAGTTAGACCCGTAGGACCGGTAGCACCAGTAGCACCAGTAGCTGCAGCACCTGTAGCACCAGTAGGACCAGTAGGACCAGTTACACCTGTAGGGCCTGTAGCACCAGAGCTTGAAGCACCTGTAGAACCTGAAGCTCCGGAAGCTCCGGAAGCTCCTGAAGGTCCAGAAGGTCCTGAAGGAGCAGTATATACTGTAGCACTTGAAGACGTCGGGGAGCCATAGGTACCATTAACCGCCACCTCTACAGAAGCTTGGTAATATCTCCCATTAATAGGAGTTGTTTCAAATGAACTGGATGTTATTGGCGCCCCTGATGGGAATTCGTTATTGACTCCTATCTCTGTAGGACTTGTCATGCCTGATGACAATGAAGATGACAAGGTAACACGCCACTCTGTAGCAGAATCCCCCTGATTTGTCCACGAAACAAGAACACTAGTTCCACCAGGAAACGTAATTGTTACGCCCGTTACTTCATTACCAACTGGTTGTAATGTCATACTATTTATACATTTATGGGAAGTAAAAACTGCCAATTGTCTGCGTTGCTATTCCAAACTTAAATGATCCTATTTCAGTGTTAATTGATGCTGTTGGAAAGTAAATAACACCATCTAAATGTGTATGAACTGTATCATCACTTGTATCAATTGAAGGATCGGGAAAATACATTGTTGAAGTAATATTACTAGGAATTCCAAACTTAAATGATCCTATTTCACTAGTAATTGAAGGCGTTGGAAAGTGAATTACACCATCAATTTGTCCTGGGGGAACAATCGGAGGGGTTACAGGATCAGTAGATAAAAATCCAGTGAGACGTTCATATTCTTGAATAAATGCAGGTAATACAGTTTGTCCTTTTTGCTGTAATCTTAAAATTAAATCATTATATTTCTTACCATACCAACTAGTATCAACTAATGGTGAAACGCGTAAAGATGCAGATATAATCGCGAATCCCTCATCTATTTTTGCTAGAACATTTCTAATTGTAGCTTGACTTGTTGTAGATGTAATTCGTTCGCTTTCAATTCGTACAATCATATCCAAAACATCTAAAAATCTTAATTTATTTTCAATATCAGTTGCTAAATTTGAATAAGAAGGATATAAAAACCGACTGGTTGTGAAATTTTGAACACCAACAAATTTAATTTTTAAGTATCTAATTGTACCATCAGCTACCATAGCTTTTGATTTCCCAAAATAAATAGTACGTCCACCAATCTTAATACTTTCAGTCTGTAAGAAATTACCAGCTCCAGCAATGTCTGAGTCAAGAGAAAATGATAATGTTTTTCTGGGTGTGTAATCTATATTTATAATAATATTATCACCATCTGCAAACTGAGGGCTTCTTATCTCTCGTGTGTTTCCAAGTGTAATAAGATTTGCCAATCTTAACTGAAAAAGTAAATTGGTCAAAGCAGATTCTGTTGTTTTTGAGGATACATTGCTAATAGGTCCGCTTAATATAAGAGTAGCTAAATCATCTGATATAATGCTTGTTACACTTTCTTTTATCATAGATGCTGGTACAAAGTTTAAAATAGAATCTGGTGGTACAATTTCAGAAATTGATTTTAAAATAGAATCATGGATGACATTAACATCATCAGTAAACGTTTGCCCAGAACGTACTAAAAAATTATCTAAAGAATCAAGTTCTTGAATTACATTAGAGATGTTAAGACGAATAAGACCAGACTTAATGCTATCTTCATATGAAATCATTGAAGATAATGTTGTTAATGGTACTTTAATCGTGATATATTCTAGTGTGGTATATGCGTTGTTTGAAAAAAGTAACTTATCGGTGTTTTCTTGGGCTAATCCTTTGTATGTATGCTTAAATGCAAAAGTTGACATACCTACTAATTATTTGTAGGTACATTTAAATTTATGAAGCTTTTAGAGTTACCATGTATGTATGAACTACAGCATTTGTAGATAGCTCGCGACCCACACCAGTTCCTGTTGAAGGGTTGTAGAGGGGAATTGTTACACCGCCAATTGTGATAGATGTAGATGCTCTGGTTAGACCAGGAATTGTTGCATCTGTGTCCACCTCAAAGACTACGGCCTTTGCAATTGTGTACTTCACTAAGAACTGGAACGTGTCTCCTGGATTGAAGTTAATACCATACCATCCCTGAAACTGTGGAAGTATGAAAGAAACACCGTTGCTCGTAGAACCAGATATTAACTGTGTTGCATCACTTCCTACTTCAGAAGCTGTTGATGATAGAGAAGGCGCTGTGATTGCAACCTGTGGAAATACACCTGAAGCGTATGTGTATGTTCCTGAAGAAACACCTGTAGTACCGTACACGCCAACATTTGTAACATTGTTAATTCCTGTGATTTCACGGAACTTTAGAGGGATAATTAGAGCTTGCTTTGGATCAAGAAGTGGTCCACTAGGAGCTTCCGTAAATACAGACGCATTACCAATAAAGCCTGTAACAGATGTCGTGATCTGAACCGAGGAGAGACCACAATCAGCTCTTGCAATAATAGATCCTAGAGAAGGTGTACCAATCGTAACGGTTAAAGGTACTCCGCTCGGGTAACCACTGCCACCATCTGACACATTTATACCTGTTATACGACTACCTACACCACCAACATCTGAAATTATTGGTACTCCAATGGCCTGTCTTGAAGGTTCAGGAGGGGCAATTTCCACAGTAGGTGGATTTAGGAAGTTTGCGGAACCAACAACTGTAATTGACGCAACGCCTCCGGCATCATTGAGAGTTGCAGTAACTGATGTAACAGTCGGTGTCGGGGAATCAGCAGTTGAAGGAGTAACGGTCACTGAAGGAGGTGCTGAATATCCATTACCAGCTACTGTAACTGCTATAGTTATAGTTCCATTTGCATTAACTGTTGGTACTCCAACTGCTCTTACTGCAGTAGGAGGTAATGGAAATGTAATTGAAGGAGGGTTACTAGATTGATAGTAAGCACCACCTACAGTTCTTGCAGCAACACTAATACTGCTTCCAACAGTTCCACCAACATTTTCTATTGAGACTGTTTTAGTTCCCGAATTAATAGCAGTTATTTTGTATGGTCCCAAATTTGTAGAATTTATACTACCTACTGCACTAGCAAGCGTGAGAAACATACCAAGTTGAAGATTAGCTGCAGCTGCATTGAATGGGTCAAATGTCAATGCCTGAGTGGTTACTGAGGGACTACCACTAGCAACACTTGCGGCAGTTGATACAATAGTACCAATCTCAATTGAAGCTCCAATTGTTACACTATCTACTTTACCACGATAGGTAGCTGATAATGGTGTAACTAAAGCTGTTGCAACAGCAGCCAGACCAGCGCCTGTTCCAGAACCGACAACACTAACATCCGGGTATGATGACAGATTTTCAAGTCTATTTGTCATTACTACAGTTGGTTCAGTCGTACCTGCATTCGCAAGTGAACCAACACGTACGACACCTGATCCGGGAATATCCGCAAATACACCATCTCCATTTCTGTACAACCCATTGTTCAGATAAGTCTCTTTGGGAATTTGTACACCATTTAGTTTCAAACTTGTTGCAAGAACAATTCCTTGTGCACCACCGTATACTTTGATCTTAGGAACTGATACAAACCCGGATCCAAATTCAGTAACTTTAACATCTCTAGGATCAGCAATATTATTTGTAACACTAGCAACAGTAACCGTTCCTCCAATACCACCCTCTACAACAAGAACATCGCCAGGACGATAGTCAAACCCACCATCGAGTGTAGCGACTGCAGTTGCTCGTATACCCGCTGTTGGGACATCAATTACTACTGTAGGAATACCAGTGTATCCTGAACCATATGATGTCGCATTCGCAGCAAAAACAATGTTTGTAATAACACCGCTACTGTTTGCAGTCGCAGTTGCAGTCGCCGGAGTTGGTGATATTCCTCCGCCTAAAAAGCTAACACCAATATTAGTAGCATTCGGTGTGTAGCCAGAACCACCATTTGTAATTGTTACAGTTCCAATGGATCCCCCGACTGCAAATGATGATATAGAACCACCAGTAACCCCAGTTACACGGATGTAACCAAAATCTTCAGTAACTGGTGCTGTATGCGTTAAGCCACCCAATAATCTGCACTTTTGGTGTAGAGTGTAACCACTTCCACCGCTTGTTAAAGTTAATCCGGTTGTTGGCGTAATGCGAGCTGTCTTGGCAGTTGCACTTGCTGTTGATGATGTAAATGAAGGAGATTGGAAGACAACCGAAGGAATACCAGAGTATGAATTACCAGGTGTGAGTATTTGAACAGAGACAACGCCAAGATAGTATTGGATATCTGCGCCAGTTCCTGCCGCCGCAGTGAGCGCAGTGCCTTGTGCTAAACTAGCAAATGTTGGCATTGTTGTGTATCCAAGACCAGGTTCACTGATATATGTGTTCAAGATTGTACCTCGTACATCAACTTGTGTTACAACTACCTTCGCTGTAATGTTCCCAGATACTACAGGTGATGGTGTTGTTAACGTGATTACGTTTCCAACTTTATAATCAACACCACCAGACACAATAAATGCAGATGTAACACCCATTTTAGCAGCAGCTGTTGCACCAGATCCATATCCGGTTATGGTGACAGTCGGTACAAAGTCATAACCAGAACCAGGAACTGATACTAAAATCTTACTTACAGAACTGTTTGTCACAGCAGCAGTTGCACGCGTGGTAGTAGCCTGAGGAGGATCATCAAATATCAACTGAGGACTTGCGTATAACCCGATACCAGCACTTGCATTTCTAGCAGTAGATGATGGCACAACGCCTAGTTTTGCAACTGGACTAGAAACAACAGCTAGAGGATAACCACTTGCTTGTGTATTGTTGCTCATGGTTACAGTAGGAACCGATGTATATTCACCATAACTGTTACCTTGGAATTGAACTCCAATAATATCATATAAGATATTAGCCGGTAGTGATGGTACGGTTAATGTTGCACCACTTCCAGATCCACTAATTGTAACAGTAATCGTCTCAGCTCTCCAAGCCGGAGGTGTCAATGAAGTATCCCATGTGAAGCCATATCCAAAACCACCACTTGACATTGATATACCCGTAATTGCTCCGACGCTATTCACACTTGAAACAGTTGCAGATGCAGGAGCACCTTGTCCAGATGCAGGAGCACTGATTGTAAGAGTTGTTGCTGTGGTGTATCCTGTTCCCGTTGCACCTCCAGGAATTGCAAGGGTCTGAATTACACCACCCATGATTGGACTTACTGCTGCAGTTCCATAAACGCCAGGATCAATTCCGAATTTTACAGCGGTGCTTTCATTTTTTACAACAGATAGTGCTTGCGCTGGAGTATAACCTCTACCACCGGTAAATGTTACATCGGTTACACCATAATATGTAGGAATTGATGTCACTGATAATCTAGGAGCAAGAGTTAAAGTTCCAGAATACTCTCCATCAGATCTAGTTGTAATAGTAGTTGCCGGAGGTGTAGTGTAACCCGAACCATTATTTAGGTATACAAACCGGTCTAACGTATATAGAACAGTTGGGGTATTAAACGTACATCCAGATCCACCAAGCTGAGAAAGAGTAAGTGTGATCGGCTCAGATACACCTCCACCAATTCCCAACCCGTAACCATATCCACCATCGATAATAGTAACACTCGCTATTCCACCCGATGCATTAAGTGTTAGAGATGCCTGTGCAGTTCTACCTGCACTTGCAATAAAAGTTACCTTAGGAGGAGCAGTATAACCAGAACCACCACTTGTAATTAAAATATTTGCAATTCCTCCAATTGAATTATTTAGAAGAACAGGGACACCTGTGGCTTGTTTAACTACGGCTGAGAATGGTGAAGTTGATCCAGCTACTAGTTCTCCTTGTCCATTTCTTGTTACACTTGTAGCCCCAATAAACAAAATACTCGGAATAGTTCGGTATCCAACACCGCCTAAGCCTGTTTGAGCAGTTGCAGTAAATGCTGTTGTTTGTGTTACACCAGTTGTAGCAATAGCGGCAACAGTAGGATTTCCTTCATAACATGATCCACCTGATGTAACAGTTAAAGATGCAACTGATGTGCCAGACATTACTGCCGTTGCAGTAGCTGCTGTACCAACCGTAAAATTACAAGCCGTAGCCATCGTTACACCATTAGGATTGATGAATGTAACTGAAGTCGTACTAGGAACTGTTTTTATTGTGAATGTTCCATTATTGGCTGCAGTCGCAGCACCTGTAATTGTGATAGGATTACCAACTTTTATAGCAGCGTCCAAACCCTTTACTCTAGCCAGTGTAAGTGTTACAGTTCCTGACGAAACAACTGTATTTGAAACAGTTCCGGAAGCAGGAGGTTCAATTTCTACATTAGGAACACCGCTGTAATTACCACTATTAGTTATTGCAATGGATGTAACAGTATTTACTACGGTAACACTAGTCACGGCACCAGTTGTTGGACTTACAGTAGCTATTGCTTGTGCCTGAACAGATTTGGGAGGTGCGGCAATAACAACAGTAGGAGGACTTGAGCGTGAATAGTTGCTACCACCGGCGGTAATTTGGACTTCGGTGATTGAACCGTTTACGATAACAGGAAAACCTGTTGTTGCACCACTACTAGCTGTTGTTCCATTAGCAGCAAATCCTCCTGAGATTGTTATAGTGGGAGCAGCTCCATAATATCCAGCACCAGGATTTAGAATCGTAATACCTGTAACCTGACCAGTGACCTCGTTAACTACCGGTACAAGAATCGCAATTTGTTCTGTAGATGGTGCAGCTATACTGACAAATGGAGCATTTATATATCCAGTACCGCTACCACCAGCTAATATGTCAGCAGCGGATAGTGAAATAGCTGATACACTTCCTGTTTCTGTGATACTTGCAGTAGCTGTCGCTGCAATTGTTGGAGCACTGAAAAGCATAGTAGGCACAGTGTAGAACCCGGTACCTGCGGTTGTAACGTCTACAGACGTTACACTACCAGATGTCATCGCAGGTGTAGACGTTACAGGAGGGACACCATTGTATGGTGCGCTGATTGTTAATGTATCAGACTGTTTGTAGCCAGAACCCGGAGTTGCTACACTAATGGCACTGATACTTCCATAAAATACAGGATTAGCTACAGCTCTAGTCCCCTTATTAATTCTCGCAGCTGCAGGCGGCGTTGTCTCAACTACCGCAGTTCCTAGAGCACATCGGAACTGTGTTGAACTAGGAATTGATGTTATAACAAATGTTCCATTGTTTCCAGTATTTGTAAACCCACTTGTTGTGATGGTCTCTCCAAGTACAAGTCCAGCAGTTGACGTCGACACTGTAAATGTTACAACAAGGGTTGTTACCGCAACACCTGTGCATACTAGTGATAGTGGAAATGGCATTGCCACCTTTAACGGTAAATCAGTAACAGGTATTCCTGTGTATCCAGTTTTAGTTGATATTTGATTAACACCCATTAGTGGTTCAAACGTAGGTAGAGTACCACCAATAGCTGTAGATCCACTGACAATCACGTTGGGAACGGTTGTGTAACCAGAACCACTTGTAATTAGAGTAAAACTGTTAAGAGTTGTACGAATTGTTGAAGTTGTTCCTGTTGTTACCGCGAATGATTTGGGAGCTGTAGTGAGTGCACTGCATACGCCACCTGATATAGTCAAAGGATTTTGCAAAGAAACTGTAATGGCCTGATTACTGGAATAAAATCCACCAAATGATGTCATAACCACACCTACAAGTCTCATTGTAGGTGGACCGAATGTTGCTTTAGTAGTTCCAGCTTCAATAGTAGGTGCCTCAATTAGTGACGTGTAACCACTACCTGCATTTGTAATTGTGATAGTAGAACCAGCTAAAGTAGTAGCACCAACTGCTGTCCTTACAATTGCAGTTGCAGTAACTCCTGTTACAGTACCATTCTCATCAACAGGAGGCTTAAATGTAAGAGTATACTCTGTATCGGCTACATATCCAGTACCGTTTGAAAGAATTGTAAACCCTGCTACTCCCATAGATGCTTTCGCCTGAGCAAACGCGTTTGTACTTCCTTTCTTCACACCTTCGAGACCAGCTAGTAGATCAGGAAATCCATGAGTAGAAAGCTGATTTAACTTTGTACGACTGCCATCTGCATTAGTTGTGTATAACATATCATTTGCAACAGCTTCCTCAAAAATTGACTGCACGACAGTATTGTAATTATCCGGGCTGGTGAATCGAGGACCAGCATTTACCATCTGAGCTAGCTGCTGATCCGGCTCCAAACTGGTACTGCTTGTCTGAGACTTAATAACCGCAGCAGGCAACTTGGCAAGAATTGCATTGGCCTTGACAAGAGAGAAGCTATTCTGATTCTGGTTATATAAGTTGAGTAGCGTATTTACTTTGTTGAGCTCATCATCAGTGTAAAATGTAAAGGTCACTGTACCGGATCCACCTAAGATACCTCCACTGGTAGCTGTGGGTAGAAGATCAGCCGGACGAGTACCATCCCATTTCATCAAAACACCACCAGTTAGATTGGCTCCTAGACCGCCAATTTCACTCTGAGCCCAGTTGATGTATGTATATGTACTAGAAGGTACAGCAGGTAGTGCTGAGTATAGCCAGAACTTACTATTTGTAGGTAGTACGTTTAATATGTAACGAATACCAGATGTATCATATCCATAGGAAGCACTACCATCACCCTGTCCAAAAGTACCTACAAGCTTTAGACTTGTATCGAGGAGACCGTTTGTAGTAGTACATTGATATACATTTCCCTGGTATACAACACGATCACCTGCATAGTTAGGAACAGTTGCAGACCAACCACTTGCAATTGTAGACTGAGACCAGTAAGACTTATGGGCTACACCACTAGCCTCCGTAGGTGGAAGCCCCTGTACATAAGCCTGGTAGTAACGATTCTGCCCAATTACAGGACCGGTATATCCAACAACCGTTGTACCCTGTGTAGGCACGGGATCAGATGATACTGATGTTGTGCGAACTAGAGTGTAACATGATGCATTTAATGTACCAGGAGGTGTAAATGTAACAATATCTCCGAGATAATACTGATCCGTTATAGACCATACAGGTACATTTGTTACACCTGCATTTCCAGTACGAAGTGAAGCTAACTCGGTCGAACCAACAGAACCACTCGGTACAACTCCGTTGTAATAGAGAACGAAAGCCGATAGATCAACAGCAGGTATCTTAAAGATAACATTTTCGTCGTAATCTTGTCCAGCAACAAACGCCGTTGCTGTCTCACCGAATACGGTGATCTTATTCTGCTTAAGCGCAGACGTCGCATACGTGTACTTAAACACGATCGACTTACTTCCTGACATTATGGGGGTATGCTATATTCACAGATATTATTTCTATAAAATTTATAGTAATGGCAACGATCTCAGCGCTGAAAAAAGACTGTAATTTTCTGATTACAATGATCAATCGTATCCAAGTTATTATAGCAAAGACCGAGCTTGCCAATGATTTAAAAGGTAATCTTAGTTACCAACAACCAAACGTTCAAAAGAACTTGGCTGATCCATTGTCATACAATACAAGTGCTTTAAATCAAGAAATTGTTACTCTGTCTCTTCAGGGCTTTATTGCATACTTGTATGTGAAAGCTTTCAATACGGTATATCCGTCAAATCCAACACCAGAAGAATATGCACAAATTCGTGAGATTTACGAGGCTCTTAATATTTCTGTGCCACCAGTAATAAATGCATAGATCCGTTCTAGAAACGATCGAGGATCCTAAAGTGACGAATCGTTATAATGCAACATCAACATCAAAGCAGTATCCTGCACCCGAACACGGTGGTCGTATTCCCAACTTTAATGATCCTACATTACGCGGATCTCCTGCCATGAGTTATAAGCCTTATAAAGAAGGTGCTCCTATTATGGGTCACAATCCTCGCGATGATTTAATTGGTCGTCAACACAAGCCTACTCTACTCAATACGGTATTTTTTAGTCAGGATAATATTGAAACATTACAGCAAAAGATTCATGAACAGGTTTGGCTCATGAGTAACAAGCAGTACAATATTGATCGTCAGAGTGACGACGACTTACAACTCATTATGCGCAGCTATTACCTAATGTTTGGTGAGAATAACGATAGTCGTGTGTCGCAAGAACTAGAGGAACTCAACAGCCGTGTAGTTGGTTATGCAAGTGCAAAAATATATTCTGAAGTTGAATTTTATCAGTTTTATCGCAAGGATATTGAAGATTTTGCACCTCCCATTGCTGGACCTATCAATACTCAAGTATATGGAACGCGTACAGGTGAACTAAAATCATTCTTCTAGACATTTAATGGAACTTTGTACCTTTCACGATCGTATTTATGGTAAATATGAAAATCAATTATATGTTTTTGAACCCACATGGGATTCATTTCGACCTATTGAAAGAGTTGGTTGGGATGGAAAACAATATAGCATAGTTGATTCTAAATTTAAGAAAGATATCTTTAGTGATTTTTATGGATATGAATCTGTAGATCAAAAAAAGATATGTAAACAACTTATTGAAGAAACTGAACTAGAAAAGGCGACTGAACTTGTAGATTCGGTTGCTTTTTGGAAATGGTCAGGTGAAGTAGAAGCAAAGTGGTTCAAAGATAGACCATGTGTATTTACATCGCCATGTGTTGAAAAAAATTGGATAAAATACTTACGATATTTAAATATTCGTGCAAAAACGTTGCGTCAATATCCTAAAACTCGGACCACAAAGCGTTTACTGGGAAAAAAGGATAAATCTAATAAATGAGAATCAACATTATTGGTAGTTTCAAGCCGAATACAGGACTTCATCAGGATATGGAAATTCTGCGTGGAATCATTACTGGTATGCTTGGAACTGAAAATATTAAAATGAGACGTATTCCTCACATGTTTCCTCAGTGTGATGAAGCTGAAGTTAACATATTTGTAGAAGATATTAACCCTTCACTTTTTCCATATGCTCGTAAGAATATTTGGATTCCAAATCCCGATTGGACGCGTCGTGCATGGATTCCATACATTGAAATGGTTGATGAAATTTGGGCAAAAACACAAGAATGTAAAGAAATCTTTGAGAAGGCAACAGATGGACGCAAAACAGTTCATTATATTGGTTGGTCATCAATTGATAAATGTATGAATTTTAACGAAGTTAATAAGAATTACTCTAAGGCACTTGTAGTGACTGGTAAAAATATATTTCGTCACCCTAGACCTATTCTTCACGCATACCGAGATATTTATCTTGAAGATGAAGACCTGTTTAACAAACTACCTGAACTAAATATTGTCTTCAATCCGGAACATGTGATGTTTAAGGTTCCAGAGGAAATCAAGTCAAAGGTAAATGTTATTGGAAGAATTCTAGAAGAAGAGGAATATAATAATCTTCTTCGTGAGTGTGGTCTATGTGTATGCCTTTCTTTTGCTGAAGGATTTGGTCATGCAGTAAATGAGGCTATGTCAGCTGGATGCAATCTACTACTTTCTCCTATTCGTCCTTTCACAGAGGATCTAGTAGGACAGTTACAACTTGGTACATATTATGCTTCTTATTCAAATATCATTGAGCATCCTGAATGTACTATTTCTCTATTAGAAATTGAAACAAAATCAGTTGTAGAGTGTCTTCGCAAGTATGTTAACGATAGTGCAGAGGAGAAGCACGAGGGTAGCAAGACATCTCGTCAGCTATACGAATATCGCCACAAGCTTTGGATTCAAGTAATGAAGAGCATTTTTCAAAACTGGGATGTAAATCAGGAACCGTATAGCTTGAAAGATGTAATGCCAAAAGAAGCTGATCTACCTGATATTTCTATTTTGACGATCACCAAAGATCGTCGTGTTTTTATGCCTCTAGCAAAGTATTCTTATATGATTCAGTCATATCCTGAAGATAAACTAGAATGGGTCATTGTAGATGATGGTGATGATCCGATTGAAGATACACTTATTGGAGTTCCGAATGTAAAGTATGTAAAATGTGAACCTGGAATGACAATTTCTCAGAAGCGCAATCTTGCAGTTGAAAGTGCTACATATGATACATTTGTTAACATGGATGATGATGATGTGTATCCGAATAACAGTGTTATTCAGCGTGTTGCAATGATGTTAATGGAGCCTAAGAAAGAGTGTGCCTTTTGTACTACAATTCCTTGCTATGATATTACGAAGTTCAATTCGTTTATGAATGTACCTCCTATGGCACTTGGAATGACAGATCGTGTATCTGAGGCAACTCTTGTCTTTACTCGTAAGTTTTGGGAAGAAGGTAAGTTTGATGATACGGTTCACATCGCAGAAGGTAACGCATTTATTCGTGGTCGCGAGCAAATGTGTAGAGAGATATCCCCTCAAGATGTTATTGTTAGTTTAATTCATCCAAAAAATACTTCATCTCGCAAGAGTCCTGAAGTAGAGGATCCAAATGGATGCCATTACGGATTTAATGAACAGTTGTTTGCTATGGTTAGTCAAATTGGCGTAGAACTATCTCCATCTACTGAATCTAGTACTTCATGCCAAAAAGAGAGCGGCGGCGGTGACGACGCGACGTCTTCTTAGTGCGACGCTTGCCACCCTCAGCACCTTCAGGCTTTGTGACTACAACGGGAGCCGCCGGGTCAGGCTCAACGCCACCAGCGGCGCCACCGCGCATCTTGAGACCCATCTTCTTGAGCATCTTACGCACAGTCTTCTTCTTTACCATGCGAAGCTTCTTGTGAGAGCGACGCTTACCACCAGTTGCAGGAGCAGAGTTACCAACAGAGCCATTGAGAGGAACAAAACCTTCAGCAAGAGACATTTTTATACTTAACTAAAGAGAAATTGTTTAGGCGCTACAGGAAAGACAAGTGGGGTCAACCGTAAATTTTTGCGCAGATGAGGCTGCCTTTGTACGCAAATAATAACAACCAGTCTTCAAACCTTGCTTCCAAGCAAACATATGCATAGATGTAATCTTAGAATATGTGGGTTCGGCAAGGAACAAATTGAGTGATTGTGACTGGCAGATAAATGGAGCTCTATCACGAGACATCTGGATCAATGTCTTTTGAGGAATTTCCCATACAGTCTTGTATAGTTCACGAATATCAGCAGGAATCTCTTTAATGTTAGCAATACTACCATTCTCTGCCATAATCTGACTACGAATATCTGATGTCCACATATTGATCTTAACAAGCTCTTCTACCAAATACTTGTTTACCATCATGAAGTCACCTGATAGTACACGACGAGTATACAAATTAGAAGTAAACGGTTCAAAGCACTCGTTATTACCCAAGATTTGAGAAGTAGAAGCTGTAGGCATTGGTGCTACAAGTAGTGAATTTCTCATACCACCCATACACATTTTACGCAACATTTCCCAGTTTAGATAAGTTGTAATAGGCTTATCATTCCAAAGATCAAATTGCATCTGTCCTTGACTCATAGGTGATCCTTTAAAACTTAGATACGAATTATGACCAACAACTGAAATGTCAGCTCGCCATTCATCTTGAGTCGCACCTAGCATACTGGCACTAGCTGCTGCATAATAGATATTCTCAAAGATTTCACGATTTAGCTTAGAAGCTTCAGGAGAAGTCCAAGGAATACGAAGCATAGCAAATACATCTGCAAGTCCCTGAACACCAATTCCAATCGGACGATGACGTTTGTTAGAATACTCACACTTACGCGTCGGATAGAAGTTCTTATCAATTACGATATCTAGATTGTTAGCAAGAATTGCCGTATAAGATCGCAGTGCTTCAAAGTTAAACTTTCCATTCTCTACAAACTTAGGAAGAGCTAGAGATCCAAGATTGCAAACTGCTGTTTCATCTGGAGATGAGAATTCCATGATTTCGGTACAAAGATTTGAACTCTTGATTGTTCCCAAATTCTTCTGATTGCTCTTTGAGTTAGCAGCATCTTTGTAGCAAAGATAAGGCGTACCGGTCTGAATTTGAGCATCTAGAATCATCTGCCATAGCTTTTGAGCCGGCATACTCTTGCGACCCTTTCCAGCTGCTTCGTATGATGTATAAAGTTTATCAAACTCTTCACTGTGAACGTCATCAAGTCCAGGACACTCACGAGGACACATGAGAGTCCAATTCTCATTCTTCTCTACACGTTTCATGAAGAGATCGGGAATCCACAGACCATAAAATAGGTCACGAGCACGATCTTCCTCTGCACCCTGATTTAGTTTCAAACGTAGAAAGTCCTCAATATCTGCATGCCACGGTTCCAAATAGATAGCAAACGATCCGTTGCGCTTTCCACCCTGATTTACATACTTTGCAGTATCATTGTAAACTTTGAGCATCGGTACAATTCCGGTTGATTCTCCATTTGTTCCGTGAATTTTAGAACCACGTGCACGAACATTGTGAATTGAAAGACCAATACCTCCAGCCCACTTGCTAATTTGTGCACATTCGCCAAGTGTTTCGTAAATTCCCTTAATTGAATCTTCACTCATATTCGCTAGAAAGCATGATGAAAGCTGCGGGTGATTTGTTCCTGAGTTGAAGAGAGTAGGTGTTGCATGAATGAAATATCCTTCCGAAAGAGCATCGTATGTCTCTTTTACTTTTACAAAATTACTACCATGAAGTTGAATCGCTACACGCATCCACATATGTTGAGGACGTTCAACAACAACATCATTCTTTCTGAGAAGATAACCCTTTTCTAGCGTCTTAAATCCAAAGTAGTCAAACATAAAATCACGATTATAATCAATCATTGTTTGGTACTCATTTTTAAACTTACAAACTAGATCATGATAGGTATCACTAACAATCTCTTGATCATGATAGAGAGACTCTACACAGTCTAGAAGCGTCGATGGAGTATTCTTATGGTGATTATCAATTACAATACGAGCAGCAAGTTTACTATAGTTAGGATGATTACGAGCTACCATCGTAGCAGCTGTTTCTGCAGCAAATTCATCTAGCTTAGAAGTAGACATTTCATCTTCCAATTGGTTACATACTTTCTTAGCTACAATATCAGGATTTACATGTTCTAATCCATCTGATAGCTTGCGTAATCGTTGAAGAATTTCATCAAATGAAACAGGAACACGGTCACCATTGCGTTTGATTACATACATATGATCCATCTTAGTTATCATTCTATATATTGATATTCCGAGAATCCGTTGTCAATCAATTTGAGGCGAGTTTTACAGAAATATGCATAGATTGTAATTCTTGAATAACTAACCGTAATGCGTAAGGAACAGTAAGTGTTGTGACTTCGGTATCTTCGTTTGCATCCATCTGACCTGTTTCGGGTTGAAATAAAAACTCTGACTTATCTGAGCGCTCCATCAAGCTTTCATTGATAAATTTAGAAATTCCATGTGAAATTAAACCATCACGTTCCATTTCACCAATGCGTAATCCACCTTCATTTGCACGACCTTCTACTGGTTGATGAGTTAGCAACTTTTTGGGACCGGATGCTCGGAAGTTTAACTTATCTTCAGTCATCAGTTTGCTACGAATGTAATAGGTAGGTCCAACAAAGATCTCGGCTTGCATCATCTGACCAGAATGACCACTATACATCAATTCATGTCCATATGCATGATATCCTGCTTTGAGTAATAAGTCTTTTGTTTCACTTACACGATTGCGAGCTGAAAATGGAGTTGAATCTACTAGTGCACCCATATGTAGACCTAACTTTGTAGACATCATTTCAATAAACTGACCAATCGTCATACGAGAAGGAAATGCATGCGGATTTACAATCATATCAGGTACGATTCCACTAGCGGTATAAGGCATATCTTCTGTTGCCACACGCATACCACATGTACCTTTCTGTCCATGACGAGCAGAAAACTTGTCACCTAATACAGGAATACGGTGTTCAGCTACACGAATTTTTACACCATGTAATCCATCAGGAGTTGTGTATCGGTACACTGCGTCAATTACAC
>Ga0247723_1000720_pt1 | contig 21512 bp, 23 predicted proteins | sample MSEWelMarce5H_FC_FD_189079 | JGI IMG/M metagenome (GOLD analysis project Ga0247723, IMG submission 189079) | Subsurface sediment microbial communities from gas well in West Virginia, United States - MSEEL Well Study Marcellus 5H_FC | ecosystem: Environmental > Terrestrial > Deep subsurface >... | reverse complement strand
TTATCTTTTTTCGTAGTCATATTGTCCTCATTGCGCAAAGCACGACCAATTGCTTTATTATGTGCTTGAGCAGTTTTGTGTTCTGGATCCGCATCTGGAACTGGGTTGTTAAGTTTATAACGAGCACCACGAGATGCGTCCATCATATTCTTCATTGTCTTATTTTGTTTAGCCTGTTCAGACTTCTCTTCAATCTGCTCAACTTCTTCTTTTTTCAATTTTGTTTTCTTAACTGTTGGATCTGGAACATGGTACTCATCATCTTCACGAGGAGGTTTACCAAAGCCACGACGATTGTCATCGTAACCATTACCTTCGCTAATACCATCTTTTTTCTTATGTGTATTATAGTAAGCACCAAGAGCCATATTGATACGCTCTTTCTTAGACTTACCATCAAACTTAGGATTAGTTGAATGTACAAAATCAGAAATCCAATCACCAGCCTTAGCATCCTTAGATAGAACTTCATGTAATGCATCTAGATCTTCTTGATCTAATTCATCACCCATGTTTAAAGTTCTCATCTTATTGGCAATCAAAGCACCTCTGGCTTTACCAGATTTCATTAGGTTGCTTAGTTTCTGACGAGCAACTGATTTATTGCTGATGTTATCTAAAGCATTCAGTTTAGTTTTCATGCGATGAATTTCATCTACAGCTTCAACTTCTTCAGACATAGTTGAATGTTTAACTGTTGTCTTTGGACCATCATTTGCGCTTTGGAAATGAACATCTTCACCAGATCGTTTAGCAGTCCAGTGTTTACCATCTTCAGTTTTAAACTTATGCTCTTGCTGGTCTTTCAACTTAGCAATGGCTTGATGGTGTTCTGGGTGTAGAGGAATAGAGAAATCAGAACCATGATGAACAGTCTTCATAGTACCCCAAGAGTATTTTTGTGACTTCACAGTAGCTTCTTCTAAATGTTCAGCTTCTTCTTTACGAAGAAGTTCGAAGTCATGAGCATCGACTTTACCATTCTTGTTCTTGTCGATCTTATGTTGTTTACCCTTCAACGCTTCCATAAATGATTTAAATTCCATCTTATTCCCCAGTAGTTTTTAGGATGGATCTTAACATCCAGCCATGTTTCTTATGTGCATCTAATCTAGCTGCCACAAAATCAGCAAAACCTTGCTCTTTTGCAACAGTTAGTAGATCGAATAACTTATTTAGGCGAACGATGCTTTCGTTGTTTGCAGCAAGCAAATCAGCCAGCATTGTCTCTGCATTAGTTCCAACATTACCTGCATCGATAGACTTATGAACATAAATCTCGTCTAGGTTTCGTGGAGCATACTCTTGCATTTTACGAATATTCTCAGCAAATGGATCCACTGCGCCATATAGTTCTTCATACAACTCACCGAAGAAGTCATGCAGTTGAGGAAAGTCTCTTCCTTCTATATTCCAGTGATAAGAATGTGCCTTGAAATACATCAAAAATGTATTGCTTAGGCAGATCTTTGCTTCTAGTATTGTTTCATTCATTTTTAACTTCCTACTTGAGTTACATCATCATATGGACCAAATACAGCAGTCTCAACTTTTGGATTCCATCCTTCTTTTCTTAGGCGAATAATGCAATGTCCTGGACCATCGAATGCCAAACGAATATCTCTATTAGCATAAACTCTGTCTGCGATTCCACTGTGAGCATAATCATAATAACCAGAATTGATCAAATAGTAATGACTATGGAGAACTGGACCAGTTGGATTCACAATTCTTGTGAGGTCTAATTGTTTCGCAGCCTTTAGTCCCCACCAAATACCAGTAATATAAACTCTTGAACCAGTATATTGAACTAATGCACCACTAGTTTCATCTGGAAAGCTATCTGGTGTTACATATACTTGAGTTGATTTAGTCATGTCGTTTTGCAAAGACAAATCTATGTTTCCTCCAGCAGATTCTGTAATGTAACATTTAAAGACAATCTCAGTCTCAGTATGTTTGATTATGTGTTTGAGTGCCATTAGCAGTTCCACTTTCTAAGTGCGAGTGCTTTACGACTTGGTTCGCCATTTGGTTTCTTCATTGGACCTTCCATGCCACCCATTCGTGCACAGAAAGACTTTCTACGATTTGCTGCTTTGCTACCAGCTTTTAATTTAGATGGAGGAGTTGTCACTGGTGCTTTTAGATTAGCACCCTTAGCATTGTATGCGTCACGACCCTTTTGAGTCAGACCACCAGTTGAAGACTTGTGTCCTTTGGCATCAACTGCATACTCTAACAACTCTTCATCGCTAAACTGCTCAAACTTTTCCCAGATGTATTCTGGGTCTAGATTATGTAACATTGCCATTTCTTCAATGACGGATTCAATTAGATCAAACTGTGCTTCAACTTCTTCATTCTGAGATGCCTTCAATGCTGCATCAGTTGGAGAACCTTCGCTTCCAGGTGTGCGCATCTTTTCACCAGAACCAGCTTTGATTCGTTTTTGTTTAGCATGAATGTTATCCCACAATCCACGCTTACCTTCTTTGATACAAGAACCTTCAGCACATGGTGCAGTTCCAGGTTTACGCTTGTAACCTTTCCAGCAGTTGCATGTTTCTTCTAGGTGATCGATAAATGTTTTCATTTCCATTCCTTAAAATACGCTAGGCATGTTACCTTTAGTAACTTTACCATGTGACATTCTAGACTTCTCTACTTTACGAACACGAGAAACTAATCTTTGGGCAACACGATTGATAACATCTTTTCTCTTTGCCATTGTTTTTTCGATTCGTTCTTTTTCACCAACAGAGACTTTAGAAGGATCACGACCACGAAGCATGCGCTTCTTCATTAGTTTAATTGCTAATCTTCTTGCTCGTTTATTGATAGTTTCTGGGTTTGAGAATCGTTTTAATGCAATCTTAGTTGAACGACCTCGTTTAGCAGCAGTCTTACGGAGACGCATCTTACCTCTCATTCTTTCAGTGCGAGAAAGAACTTCCATTAGATCATATTTTGCTTCTTCTTCTAGTGGTGGAATCTCTTCACCATCGTCATCATAGACTAAAACAAGTTCGTCTTCTTCATACAGATCTTCAATGTCTTCATCTGTAACAGAGTTTACTATCTCATCAATTTCTTCTTCAGTTAAATCTTCTTTGAAGAATGGATCAAATGGTTGGTTGTAAGAAGTTTTATCTGTTTCGGCATCGCATTGACACTCACGTTCACCGCACTCTGGGCAAACTTGTTTTTTCTTGGCTTCTTCTAATTCTTCTGTTTGAAGTTTTTCTTTTTCTTGTGTATGTTTAGCAGCAAGAGTTTCTTTTTCTTTAGCGTGTTTGAGAGCCAACTGGGCTTTCATTCTTTCTTTGGCTACAGGATCTAATTCTTCTTTAACAGGATCTTTAGTATCAAAGTTATAGAATGTCATGAACCCTTTAACTTTACCTTTTGGTTTAGTCTCTGCTTTTGCGCCAGTATCTGAAGTTGATGGTTCTAACTTGTCAGTACCATTTGGTTGTATAACACCTTCGTTCATTGTTTTGTCTTCCATTGGTTTAACATCTTGAATCCACTTAGAAACAAGTTTGCCAGATTCTTCTTTTAACAATAAATGATTTGAACCACGTTTAACAATAGTAAATTGTTCACCATTTGATTCTACAATATCACCTTCGTTAAAAATCTCACCACGGAAATATTGTTCACGCAGTTTATCTTTAACTAAAACAAGTTGCTCTTTAACTGGTTCTAAACCTAGTCCATGGCGAACATCATTCATTAGACGACGACCATCAAGTTCACGTACAGTGCTTGGCAACTTCTTTTTAAATTCTTCGTATAATCCTTTAACTGCCAACTGCTTCATTTTAGCATAGTTAGCGTCAGGATTCTTCTCGTTAATCGCAATAATTTGGATGGGAGTGTTTTCTTTAACAAGTTTCTTTAGTGCAGTAACTTGTTCGCTTCCAGCCACGATTACAATTTTCTTGTATTTCTTACATAGTTCTTCAAGGAGATTATTAATCTTAGACTCGTTCACAGACTTGAACTTAGTCTTAGGGAACATTAACTTTAGGTATTGTTCCTTCTTCTCTTCCTGAATCAAACTATCTTTAGTGGATGCGTAGATGACGTGGTCAGTATTCTTTTGCTCTGCCAGTCTGTTGACAGTTTTAACCAACAACTCGTGTGCCGTAGTCGGAGGATCGAAATCTCCAAGTGCACATACTAATGTAGTTGAGGGTAATTCTTTTATTAATTGTCTATAATCTTTCATACGATCCATCTATAAAGTAGTACATACTTATTTAGGAGTTTATATCCTTACATAGCGGATAGTAGAGCCGACGCTGCAGCAACAATCCAACGACAAGCGATCTCGTCTGAGGCTAGTTCTTGTTGAGCACGGATATCGGCGATCTCTTGTAGAAGGAATGCGTACTCTTCGGAGGTTAACTGTCCCTGAGCATAGTTCTCGTGGATCACTAGGAGTTCGTTTGCCAATGATGCTGCTGGACCACCAAGTCCAGCCTGTTCTCTTAATTCATTGAGGATACTCATTTTCTACCTTTCCAAGCATCGATGGTTACATCGACTCTCGTTCTATTAAGTTTAACAATGCTCTCGCAGAATGTATTACTCTTGCTATCTTTGGCTTTCTTTAATGCTTCTTCCATCTTACCAAATGCATCCGATTGAGGATCACCTCGTTCAGCAGAGTAAACTTTGAGAGTTTCTACTTTGTCCAATACTGGTTGCCAGTTGGACTTATCTTCACAGCTAATCTTACTTAGTCCTACTTTAACATCAATTGCTTGACCAAACATAACTGGGTCATGTGGCTTAGGAAAGATTACTGCACAACCAGATAATGCTACTGCTAAAATTAGAATAAGTTTCTTCATTTCATAGCCTTACGAAGATCGTTGTATAATTCGTCTTTGTGTTCTGGTTTCATCTGTGAAGATAGATGAGAATGAAATTCTGCTTTCTTACCTGATGATGCTAACTCTCTTAGTTTAGTACCAGAGATACCAGCAACACCCTTAGCGTTTTCATCTCGTTCACCTGATGAACTAAATGTGATGTCTTTAAAGTTGTAGTGACCATGAGCACCAGCAACACCATTGTATTTCTTAAGCAAGTCATACATTGGTTTACGATCCGAACCACCAACAAAGTGTAGATGTGTCACACCCTTGGCATGTAGATCAGCTGCATGCTGCAGTACAGTTGGCTTATCTTTGGAAGCAACTTCAATGTTAGTTCCAGGAAATGCATTTCGTGCATGCTTTAATTTGGTTTCTGGATCCAGAGGATTCTTACCATCTTTTGTATTGTGAGAGTGAGAAAGAATCAGAGTGTGACCACCACCAACTTCTTTTGCTTTGTCTTTGATAGTCTTAACAACTTCTTCATGACCAGCAGTTGGAGGATTCATACGACCATATGCCATAACATGGTGCACATCACCTGCTGGTTTCGGTTCACCACGAGACTTCAACAGATTCTGGCGAGCAAACTCTGCACGATTCACCAACTTGGTTGGCTCTGTGACACCATTGTGAGTATGATTGTATACGAAACCTTCTGGCTTCGAAGCAACTCCACCGATGGCATGTTCATAAGAACCTTCATTAGACTCTAGAGTCTTAACCAATTCATTCTTGGCATTGGCAAGATGACCATGCATCTTTAGTAGATTGTCGTAGTGTTCTTTGTTCTTGTCGATATGAGCCAGCTGAGCACCAGCGTTGTTCATAATCTCTTGCTTTTTGGCAGGAGTTTTAATCTTATCGAACTTCTTCTTTAACTGTCCTGACACATGGTCTTTGAAACCATCAGTGGAAGGAGTTTCACCAGTACGAACTGTTTGATTGATATAAGTTGCTAGGTGTCCTGATTCACCACTGTGCTCTGGATGAATCGCTTTATACATTTTAGCACCATGCTTCTCATGAATAGTTTTGGCTTTGGATAATTCACCAAGAACTTTCTGTTGAGACTGTGGAGAATATTTTGCACCTGCAGCATCGTAACTGGCAGTATGGTGGAACATATCTGGATGAGAACCAAACTCGCCTTCAGAAACATTACCTGTTGCATGCATGTTGCTAAGGTTAGTGCCTTCATATTTGGTATGAGTAACTACACCCATCTTTGACTTATTGATTGCGTGGGCTTTGTCACCAGATGCAGTATAAGTGATAGTGTTTGGTGTGAAAGAAGTTTTGCTTCCTTCTTTTTTTAAGTCGTTATGTGTATACATAACATCACCTTGATAAACACCTTGTTTTGGAGCAACCTTTGGTAGATGTTCTAAACCTGCTTTAAGTTTTTCTACAAGACCTGGAGCATGTCCATGATTCTTTTCGATATCTTCAGGTGTATAATTTAACTTTGGATTTTTATTAAACGCAGACTTTGACGCAACAAAGAATTTACCATTCTCTGGATGATGACCATAAACGATAGATGGTGAGCCATCATATTTCATTGTCAACTTGTTAGAGTTTGTACCTTGTTTAGTATGATAGTGTGCAGCATGAAGGGCATTATACGCATGATTGAATCCGTCTGCTCCATGGAACAGTGGACGATCCTCAGCGTGAGTAATGTGTTTAAGTTTCGCACCTTCTTCGGCTGGTGCACCTTCAGTTAAAAAGTCTCTAAATCCTAGCATCATATTACTATTATACCCTAAGTTGCAATAATTGTCAAGCAATAACCCTACAAATTTGAGGGGATTATTTGAGGCTAAATGTGCCTACTAGACTCTTGTGTGGTCCAGAAGAACTCTTTGATGTAAATGTAGCTACACGAACTGGCTTACCAGTCTCTGAGTGTGTGCCTCTAATAACTGCAGTTGTTCCCTGATGAACAACCTGTAGATCTTTAACCTTAGAGATATGTTCGTCTGCGATAGAATGAGATGGCTTAATAACTGACTCAGCAGATCCGTCATTTTTAACTTTACTGTGAGCAACAGTATGTGGAATATGAGTAGGTGCAGAAACATGGTCACGAATAACTTGTCGTAACTCTTCATCTGATCTCTTACCCAAACCTTCAGCGAAGTGTTTAGCAACTGCTTGTTTAGCAACCAAAGAAGATGACTCTGCGCCAGCTGCTCTTGCTGCAGCTTGTTGAACAAATGCAGCTTGTTTCTTAGGACTCTTTAATGTATCGTGTGCTTCAATAAATTTACCAAGATGCTCGTGCATTGTTTTATTCTTCTTGCTTAATGTTTTACCACTATCAAGAATTGCTTGGTGCTTTCCATGTTCTGCTCTTGCTTTATCAATACCCATCTTGTCGATCTTGTATTGAATATTTCTTTGATCAGCAGAGCCATTGTAACCCAACGCTTCCATATGTTTATGGTGATTATCAGTTAGTGCTTTTAATGAACCAGATTGTAGACCTGCTGTTTTTTCCATGGAGTCTAGTCCAGGATTACGATAGTTTGGTTCATTGGAGCCATACTTAGCAGAGATGCCATGGTGTCCTACTGTTTTACCATCTTTATCGTGAAGAGTGACAATCAAGTCTGCGTTTGAGTTTACATCTTTAACACCAACAGTCTTCTCGTGGTCACCTGCAACATTGGCTTTATCTGCATTTGAAGTCCAATGAACATTACCAATATGAACACCATTACCGATGTGCCCTTGATCTTGAAGATGTTTCTTTAATTCATTTGCAGTTTGTTCTGCGTGAGAATCAATTTCATTGTATGCAGCATCACCAATCTTTTTCTTTAGACGATCGTGAACTTGAACTGGTGTACCAGCATGCTCTTCGTTTTCTGATTCAGAACGATGATGTTCAGGTAGTTGTTTATTTGCGTGAAGATGTTTTGCCAAAAGCAACTCGTGGAGTTTACCTTTATCATCAGACTCTAAGTCTTGTGACAATGCTCTCTCGAGTATTAGATTAGTTTCTTCTTTAAGAAATGATTTGAAATTTAACATATGTTTACCATGGATCCCCTGAGAGTTTTAAAGATGATGCCATCTTTTCTGACTCGAATTTAAAACGAATCTTCATAATCTTTTTATCACCAGCTTTTACGCCAATCGATTCGTTGCCTACTTTTTCCAGAGTGATGGGATACTTTGATAACGCATCTAATTTCTCGTTTTTCACTGGATCCATCACTGTTGCAGCATAAGGTTCTTTCTTACCCTGCCCTGTTACTTTAATATATGGTGGATACTGTACCTCAGCATCCATCCAATCAGAGAGAAGATATTTTAACAACTCTTGTTGTTTAAACTTTAACATTCTCTCTAATAATTTATCTCTCATCTCTGCCATCATATTCACACCAATTTCTTCGGTCTGCTTTTTAATGTCAGGATTTGTTCTAATAAAAATCTTTCGTTCAGTCGCAGATTGTGGTAAGTTAAATCTAGCGATAGTATCTTGTAGTAATAACTTATAGTCATTTGCTAAAGACATAGTAAGATTAGTATCAATAGTTCCCACACCTGGATTTTTAAATCCAATATCACCTGATCCTTGAGTTGCTTTAGCAGATAATCCTAAAAACCCATCTGCTGGACCATCATTAAATTTAACCAATATATCAGTTGGATTCTTTTTCTGGTCTACGAATCTACCAACTGCTGATGTCATAGAGTTAGGTCGAGCAGTCCACCAAACTTTACTGATAAATCCTTTATACTTATTCTGCTTTGCCCAGACAATAAATTGTTCTGCCATTGCTCTGGCTTTACCTTCAGCGTCTGCTACTTCTTCTGGTTTGGCTTGCTTCACACGCTGATCGTATTGTAATTTAGCAGACGGATCGAACCATTTATTACCAGCTAAAACATAGCCTGTATAAATTTCATTAATGTCTGATAATACGGTGTTTGCAGTCACGAAATACCCTAAAAAGATCCCAGTAAGGATTATTTAGGACGACGAGATGCTCGGATAGTTCTTTGGTACTTACGATCCCACTTGGCGATCTGCTGCATTAACTTAGGAATTGCAGCGTTATTACGATAGTCGTAATTGAATGCTTTGAGGATGTAGTTGAGTGTGGAAGAATCTTTAGAGTATTTGGCTCTATTGATTAGTTCTTCTGTGGAAAGATTTGGTTTGTAGACTTTGAAATCAAGTAACACACAGTGGGCATATGCCTGAATTTCATCGAACTCGGAGAGATATCTTCTCTCAATGTTCTTCTTTTCATGTTTTACTTTCTTGTAAGGAACGATGTAGTTTGACCACTCGTCACCTCTTCTATCGAACTGCATGAAGTGTATTATCTCATGCATGTGTGTCTGTATTAGTCGGTACTTAAATTTGTTCCATGTGGTTTCATTGAATGGAAACCTATCGAAAGTTGTAGTGTATATCTGTAAACAACACTGTCTTTCATCTGGTCCATATTCACCACCAACAGCTACATAACAGTCGTATAGTTTTGCTTTGGATTTTTGTGGAAGGAACTCGATCTTAGTTCTCCACTTTTTAAAGTAGTTTGAAAGACCCTTACTATCATTGCGATAGTTGTCTAGGTCTTTCCACACTTTTGATGGTATATATTTCGCTCTGAATGGTCGCTCGTAAAAGTTGAGTAAGTCCATCCAATCGTAATTAGCGTTTTCTAGGAATTCAAAATTGCATGACATTTTACATCCCAGAAAGGCATTTTACATCTTGAAATTATTCTCCAAGAATGCGAGTACCTTTCCCTGCTCCTCTAAGTTAGTGTTGCTAAACTCGGTAATATAGGGCATCAGTTCAAAGTTTGATAGTAGATTACTATATTTAGTCGCACGACCTTTTAGGAAAGTCTCAGACTGGTCGGATCCTCGCTCGATGTAGCGTTCTTTTAGTGTGGAATCAGGTACTTTCAAATAAACTACTTGTAAATCAACACCTTGTGTATTCATAACGAATTCCAAGAAAGATTGATTAAAGATTCGATCTCCTTCGAACAGAATATTGGAGGTGGTTTCTTTGACGAACTCCTGAACAATCGGCTGGACTGCCATTGAAAGACGATCTGTTCCAGCGAAGGTTTCACCATCCTCATATTTACCGAGAATGTATAAGTCTAGTTCTTTAGAATAAAGTGCAGGTAGCATCTTCTTTGGTTCGACTTTCTCCCAAGTCTTACCTTCCATAAACTTACGGAACAGAGTAGTCTTACCAGTTCCAGGTTGTCCACCAACAGCGATAATCTTACGCATTGCGAGCCTCATTAATTAGATCCTTTAATTCACCTTCAGTAAATACCCACACTCTTCCTAGAAAGTGATGAGTATCGCTATCAATACTATGCTTCTTAGTAAATGTTGCTTTCTTAATTATATCCCGTGCAAGATTCTTGGACAAGTTTTCTTTAATCTCATCTGCATAGGTTGGTACAGTTTCTCTTAACTTGGCTAACTCGAACTCCGCAACCTTATGTTCAACTGTAATCTTATTGAACGAATGTGTATCAAGAAAATCTTCCATGTCGAATCCACCGAATGATAAACTGCTAGAAGATACAGCACTTGTTCCACTAGTGGTAGAAACTGTAATACTACCATTTGGGCTCACAGTTCCAATACCAAAGTTTCCATTGCTATCAATTGTAATATTGCTCATGTAAACATCTCCAATCCATTTAATATAGGTTCTTCATCATCAAACATCCATTCCATATTCTGCATTTTGCCAGTGTTAAGGAATGATGTAAATTTCTCTTTATCAATACCATGTCTATGGTCTAATCTCAAGTCAATAGTTTCTTCTCTTGACTGCCATAGAACATTCCAATCAATACCATACCATCCATCTTTCTCACACTGCATAATTTCTTCTGCTTGTCTATCAAGATAGTATCCAAGATACCTTCCATGACTCTTTCTGAAGATCTTCTTGAAAGAACACAAACAGGTTTCCATTGTAAAGTAATCTATTTGGGAGTCCAATTCTGGGAATCTCGCTTTCGTTTCACTGAGAATTTCCCTCGCTTGTGCTTCCAGATTTGAATAATCGACTCCAGTGAGTTTTCTATCCATATCGTTATCCCTCCCAAGGGCGAGAAGTAATCCATTACGATGAGAGCGAGAGCCATCGTAATCATCCAACATGAGGCTAGTAGGAGTGATACGCACACCAGCAGTATGCTTAAGATGCTGAAGATAAAACCAAGTGGAATAACGACCAAACTTATGCAGCCCAGACTTAATGCCTGTCCAGAGATTATTAAAGTTCTCTTCCTCAGATTGTCCATAGTATTCTTCCAGTTTTTCTCGTTGTGTCTTATCGCCAATGAATTGCTGATAAGAAGCAAACATCGCAGGGAGATGTCCCTTGTTCCACTTTGTATCAGTCTGATATCTTAATCGTTTATAGTTGACAGTGTTCCATTGAGTGATACGATCAACTGTTGCCAACTCGAAGTCTGGAAACTCATTCATGAGAATCCAAGCAGTTGGAAGATAGTATGTATTACCATACAACCAGCACAACCACAACTTCTGTTCATCGTTATGTTCGTATCTTTTGTTTAGATAGTTCGTTGCCCATACTGCTGGATCACAATCATCATACTTCAATGACCATGCATACCAGCGAATGAACGCTTCCCTACGATTTTGTTCTAATCTGTAATCCATTATAATAAAAACTCTTCAAGTGATGGTTGTTCCATTAATGCTTCACGTAACCATGCTTTGCCAACTGCATCAATTGCTGTTTGAGTTTTGGCTTTCTTCTTCTCACCCCACTTGTATGCTTCCAAACCCTCAGCACGAAATTGATCTCTTGCTTTGTATGGTGGTAGTGCTTGAAGTGGATTCACAATGGCAAAGTCACGATACGCAATCTGTTCTGCTCTTGTTGGAAACAGTGGTTGGTCTGAACGAAGTGAACCTGTTGGATCAACTGCCCACCAAATCAAACCATTCTTGTAGTGCCACGTAACTGAAGAAGGAGTGCAAGACATCTTTAGTCGAGTCATCTTTCTTTCTTTAACTGCATAATCAATCCATGCATCCCAACACTTCGATGCGTAACCCTTACCTTCATTACCTTCAAGTGTAACAATCTCGTAAAGATTACTATAACTATCACGATTGAATGTGGCAAAGATTAACGAAACAACTTCACCATTAACTTCATACGCAAGTGGAGGTGCTTTGTCATAGTTATGAAAGCGATACCACAATGAATGTGCAGCCGATAAGAACTTGGTGTTCTTACCAGCTGGGCTAGTTTTAATTAACTCTTCAACTCTCGTTGAATTAACAAAGTTCATATTGTAAGTCCACCGCATCTTCAATGACTTCTTTTTCAATAGTCATTGCAAGTTGGTCATCAAATGTAATGTAATGGTTCATCAAAGTATTAATCGGGAATCCTGGAACTTCTGCACGTTTTGGAACATCAGCAGTAGAAGTAATTATACACCCATTTGAGATAGATGTCAAATATAATGGACGCTTACCATTGCGATAAAATCTAATAACTTTATCAACATGCAACTCAATCACTGCAAGACTAGAATCTTTCCAACGAATCAATGGACTAATGCAATCTTCTGCAGTGTGTAAAATCAATTCAGTATCGTTTTTAGTTTCACAATCATAGCCATAAAGTTCTTTCCACTTCTCAGGTAACTCTTGAGTGATAACTCCGTTGTGGACTACCGAAAGATTCTCATTGGCAATTGGTTGATTGAATTCTAAATCACTGGTACTGTAACGACAGTGCCCAATCATATAAAGACTACCATCTTCATTCACATAACTTGGAAAGTTAAATGGGAATTCATCGGCAGGTACTGGTCGCTTCTCAGTGATAATCTTTCCATGTTTAACATAGGAGATTCCAGTAGCGTGCATCCCTCGAATCTTAGACTCAAGGAACACACGATGAAGCATTAAGAAATCCTCTGCACGAGGTTCTTTAATAATTGCTCCAATTACTGAACACATTAGAAGAATCCTTCAAGTGAATTTGCCTCTTGCGCATCTGGATGATACTTCATTAAAGTTTCACGACCAAGTTTGCTCTCAAGATATTCATACCACTCTTGAGAATCCCACATTGAAGGACTGACACCATTCCAAAGATGTCGTTGTGAACCATCTTCATACTTTTGGTCTGGATGTTCTTTGTTAAGTCTACGTTGCTCAACAAAGTCATAACGACAATCTTCATACTCTTTAGATCCCAACTCAGCCATCTTCTCACGGAAGTAACATACCAATGATACACGCTCTGCTGTTGCATCGTTTAATACGATTGGTGTATTGCCATGGATAACATCATGATTGTTAATGAGTAACAAATCTCCAGGTCTTACATTTACGGCAACACGATATTCTGGAGCAATCAAATAACCACCAGAGTAGTTACCATTATTGGAAAGAACCAAGAGATTACTCAAACCAGTTTTCAAATCACCAGCATCTCTATGTGCAGCAGTGCGGAATGTTTTGTTCACAGTGATAGTAGTGAATGGAGTTCCAGGAACTAAGAAAGCAGGATCTAGTTTCTTTGCTGCTTCCATCTGATTATTATATCGCCATGGTAGTAACTCTTTGAAACCTACAGCAAGTTGCTGGAGGAATGGATATGCCATGGCAAACTTCTCTGGATTTCTCGCAGTATAAGATGTTGCACGACCATAAGGAATGCGAGGATAACGATCGAACCATCCAGCAATACCAGACATAACACCATTGGCATAGGTAGTTGCACAAACATATGCTTTCTCGATTCGTCTTGCTTCTGAAATCATTTCAGTTGCATCTAACTTACGAACTCTTTCTACCCACTCATTGAAAACGAATCCGTCTTTCTTAACTGCTTGAATACCCCAAACATTATTTCGTGTGGATGGTTTATCAGTCTTACCTTCGTGCTTGGATTTAATAACATCAATTGGATCTCCATCCAGTGATGCCTTTGGATCCAAGAAGTATTCAATGATGTCTGATTCGTATTCAGTGACCCATTCACGATTACCCAACTTCTCATTTCGTGGACCAGCTGCAGCACCACGATTCTGTGTTTCAGTTGCAGCTTCACGGAGACCAGCATACGCTGCATCTTGTTGTTCTTTACTGAAGTAGTTCTTGCGGAACTTTAAAACAATTCGTCTTTCATCTGCACCGATATCGCAAGAAGAACACTCTTGTTCGCACTCAGCTTGAGTTGCTAGATCGCAGTTGGCTGGCATGTAAACATCACAGTCTTCTTCAAGTAAATGATCATAGTGACTCTCATCGACAAACTGTCCAATAAGATGTTCACAATTGATTTTATTATCTGCTACAATTATCTTCACCATAACTTTCTCCTAAAATTTAAATCCTTCGAATGATTCTGCTTTTTGTCTACGACCAAAATTACTTTTATCAAATACTGGTTCATCGTCATCATGCTTTCCTGAATCACTTAGCGTTTGTGCCGATGCTTCTACATCATACAGTTTCATTTTCGCTCGATCAACTCCAATAACAAATCTCTTATAGAATCCTGGATCGTTATAGCGATTCTTCAACTGTTTAACAATAATCTGATTCAAACCTTCTAACTCTTCATTGCTGACCAAAGCAAACATAAAGTCAGCTGTCGCTGGCAAACCAAAAGATTCAGAGGTATCTTCAAGTCCTGGATCCGAGTTTGTGAATCCAGATCGAGTAGTTTGAGTGGCTGATACAATAGGAACATTATACTCAACTGCCAATCCTCTTAGTTCTTCTGCAATGCTCTTAATATATGTATAAGAGTTAATTGAGCCACCTTGCTTCATTCGCTGACTCGCACAAATATTGAGATAGTCAATGAAAATAATGTCAGGTTTAAATTCTCGTTTCAACTTTAGTTCTTCCAGCAAAGCACGGAAGTGACCAGAGTGAGCACCAGCAGTTGGATATTCTTTGACAATTAGTTTACCTTTAGTCTTAGCTGTAATCTTGGCAATACGACTTTCGTAGATATCCCTGTCAATAACTTTTAGTTCATCCATGGTTAGGTTAAGAAGATTCGCATCAATCCTTTCAGCGATGCGCTCTTCTGCCATTTCCATAGTTATGTATAACACATTTTTACCTTGGACTAAACAACCAGCACCCACGTGACACATAAACAAAGACTTACCAACACCAGTGCCAGCAAGACAGATATTAAGTGTTTTCTTTGATAGTCCACCCTTAGTGATTTTATTGAACATGTCAAGGTCGAATGCAATCTTCTCTTCCACCCTGTGATAAAAATCATACCTTTCATTGTGGTCATCAAGATAGTCGTGACCAATATGATTATCAAATGAAACGGCAAGAGCATCAGAAAGAATAGATGGAATAGCGTCTTTCGTGTGTTGCTTGTCGTTGCCGTCAATGATTCTGATTGCTGAGAGAACTCCATTATAAACTGCCCTATCTTTACAAAACTTTTCAGTATGTTCTAACATCCAGTCTTCATTGACTGGTTCCTGACTCAATGTGCCGATAAAGTCGCCAATTTCAGATAACTCTTTATCGTTGAGGTCTTTCCTATTACTAATTTCAATCTGTAGGATTTCTTTGGATGCTGGTTTGTTATACTTCGTGAAGAAAGAAACAATCTCGTCTGCCAAGATTACTTCTTTACGATCTGCAAAATATTCTTTCTTGATAAATGGAATTACTTTACGACAATAATTCTCATCAAATATCAGATTGCTCAGAATCTTTTGTTCTATTCGCATCAATTTCTGTTCCGCCTGTATATGTTAAATTGTTTTCTTGGATACCTTCATGAAGCAATTCTTCCAATATCTTACCAATGTATTTTTCAAATGGTGCGTTATCAGTAAATCCCTTGCCGTTGTTATCAAGAATTTCATAATCAAATTTTAAATGTAAGGTCGAGTTTGCTTCGTCTTCTTCAAACTCAATCTTACCGTATGTATAGATTATACCCTCCCATGGGTATTCTGTCAACTTTATCGCATCATGTCCACTGTATTTGGACTCAACTACAATATAAGGTTTACTCATCGAATTCTAATTCCTCTAATGCTTTATCAAGTTCATCTTCTTGCATCATTTGTCCACCCTGACCAATTGAGTATTTGTTCTTTACAAAATCATAGAATGATTTACTTGTAAGAATCGATAACCAAAAGTCTTTATCATCAGTTTCTTTGAGACGATATTTCTTGGCTTCTACTTCGCCAGTCTCAGGGTCACACTTGGAATACCATCCGTTACTTGGTTTGACCACATGCTTGGATTCAAGAGCAAGATCGAGCAAACCGCTCCACTTACTAAGACCACCATCAAAAGATACGCTAACAGGTATCTTAGATTTTTCTTTAACATAACGACTCTTCTCTACGTTGATAATAAAATTGTAACCTACAATCTCAGTACCTTCTTTTTCTTGCTGGCGACCAAGAATGTATACGTTATCAGCTGAGTACATTGCACCAGTGCCACCACCAACGATGGCTTTCGGAAACATTCCGATCTCCATATATGTATGGTTCACTACAACGAGTGGAATGTCTTTAAGGTTTAAGTGTGGAGTTACCATACGGAACAATGACTTCATCTGTTTTGCTCTTGACATATCTGCAACAGACTTACCTTCCATGGCATCTTCAACTTCTTTCTTAGAAGCCAGATTACCAATGGAGTCAATAACGATAATCAAATGATCACCACGCTCTACATTGGACAGCTGTTGCATAATATCAAACTTCAATTGTTCCACATCAGTCAATGGAGTATGAACAACTCGCTTTGTATCAATACCAAATGTATCGAAGTAAGACTGCGGAGTACCGAACTCTGAATCATAGAACAACAATGCTGCATCTTCATACTTGTCCATGTAGGACTTAGCCATTAACAAACTGAATGCAGTCTTAAAGTGTTTACTTGGACCAGCCCACATTGTAATTCCTGGAGTGAGTCCACCATCAAGACGACCTGATAAAGCCACATTGATGATTGGAACAGAAGTAGGAATCATATCCTTCTTCTTAAAGAACTTTGATTCAGATAGAATCGCAGAGTCTTTGATAGTTGTATTCTTTTTAATTTTGTCTAGTATGCTTGCCATATTAACCTTTCAGGAATTCTAGTAATTTCTCTTCAGTGAGTAAACCAACACTTCGTTTGATTTCTTGATTTTTATCATCAACTAAAACAAGAGTTGGAACAGATCGAACTTTGTAATCTTGTGCCATAAACATTTCATTATCAATATCATATTCTTCAATTGGAATATTAATCTTATCTTTTGCGCCATTGATAATCATAGTAAGTCCTTTGCATGGACCACACCACTCAGCATAAAATTTTAACAGCTTCATTTATATCTCCTATTATACAGTAAGTTTTGTTGCAAGGCAACTATGGATTGTTCTTGGAATGTGGAACATCAAACACAAATGTAATTCTTACAACATCACCAACATTTTTGGTTCCATGTGGTAGTTTATTATTGAACCATATTAGATCGCCAGCATTAATCTTTAAAGATTCTCCACCAACAGTATAAACATAGGATCCTTGTATTGCAAGATGGTATCTATCTCTGGTTAGGTAATAACTACCCACATCAATATGTTGCCCAACTTCTCCACCGACTGGTAATGATAAAAACCCACAACGACTAAATCGTTTGAAGTTTCGTTGCAAGAACCTAATAACTTCAGTATGTTTACGCATTGCAGGAGTTGGAATACACAATTCTGTATCTCCAACATATTCATCCATAGAATGAACACCACCCATAACTAATTGCAATACACCAGCAGACACTGCTGGGAATCCTAACTCATCCACTAAGTCATGAACACCCTCAATGTTTTTCTGAGCACCCCAGTCTTCTGGGTATTGTTGCAACTGTTTCAGTATCTTTGATACATTGATACCAGTTTTAATAACTCTAATATTAGCCAAAGAAATCCTCCAATGAACTTTCTTCTTGCGTCTTCCAACCTAGTGGTTCAATGACAATCTGAAGAGCATCAAGAAATACCTTTTCAAACATCTTGTCATAATCTATGTATGCTTCCATTTTAAACTCTTTTGGAAGAACCTGAGGGAATGCAATCACATCTTCATTAAAAGGATTCGGTGTACGAGCATACACAAATTTAATTTTATCTCCATCACGAATTGGCTGATACTTCTTATCAATACCTAGACGCTTGCAGTGATGATTGAACAGCAATGAACCACGAACATGAATTGGTGTACCCTTTGTATAAATTGGACTGCCTGCATACTGCTTCAATCCATTCACACCTCGTGGGAAAGCAATCTCTTGAATCGGTAATTTATCAAACTCTTTTCTAAACTCCATAACATATGTATGTAGATCTTTTTGATCCCCTGCGAGGATAACTTGAAGTGAATCACGCAACTTGTCACGAATAACCGCAGGTGTAGATGACTTGACCATCTCAAGACCCATAACTTTGATCTTAGGTTTCGCAAACTGAACTCCTTCCGAGTTGTGAACATTAATGACATATCTTTTCTTTGCAGTCCAGATGGCTTTATCGGCAAGAACCTCTCGCTTCATAACCATCTTCTGACTATACGCATTCATGTAATCTGATAGTTCGGTGTAGCCTTGATCAATGAATGGTTGAAACACATCTTCGCAAATCTTATCCATGTACTTGATCTTCTGCTCAGTGTTCTTACCTTCGCAAACTTTCTCAATGAGATGTTCAAGTGTAAGATAGATTGAGTCAGTGTCAATCGCAATAACAAAGTCTTTACCCTCTGTCTTGAGAGTCTTGTTGAGGAATGCATTCAACTTGTTCGCCATCCAACGAATGGACAGTTGACCAGAAGTCGTGATACCCTCTGCCATTCTAATATCAAAGTAACGGAAGTATTGATTACCCATCGCACCATAAGCAGAGTTAAGAGCAATCTTCATTGCCATCTGCAGATTATTAAGACGAGAGATATCTTTCAACAGGTGTACCTTTGTCTTATCGTTTTGGTATTCCTGTTCGACTTTCAACATCTGTTTCTTAAACTTGGAACGATTGATATACATCTCTTCCATCAACTCAGGCATAAACCCTTTGATGTCTTTGCGATATGTCCAGCCGTTGGCAGTCATGGCAAGGTCTCTTCGTTTGAGATAGTCTGTGTCAATCTCTTTGTTGAGTAACTTGTCAACAGTGACTGACAACTTCTCTGATGTTAGAGTTTCTGGACTGATGTTATACTGCATAATCAAGTGAGGATACAGACTGTTCAAGTCAAAGGAAACAACCCACTTGTGCATACCAATCATCGGATCTTTAACATAAGCACCTTCGAACTGAGCATCTTTACCAGAGTATGCCTTCGCTGGAATCACAATACCTTTCTTACGCAGGTGATTATAAATGATAGTGTCCCACATACGGACTTGTGAGTAAACATCTTCAGGATTAATCTTCGCATTGTATGCCATGGTCAGGTGCAACTCAAGCAGACGCATCTTGTCTTCTAATTTATCAACCAACTCTACGTCATGAATGTTATACTCAACAAACATATCCCAGTGATTGGTGTAGAAGTCTTTGAAGTCATTTCCTGGATTCTCTTTCTTGGCATCACCGAGTTCTTCACCAGCGATGTAATCCAAACGATATGACTCTTGCTTTGTATATGTATATTTCTTGTAAAGTTCCAGATAGTCCAGCTGAGAAATACCTAGAATGTCATAGTGAATCTCTTCATTACCTTTAATGAAAGTCTTGCGTTGATTGACATAACCCCAAGGACTAATCTTGTTGGCAAATGTGTCACCCAACTCTCGCTGAATACGATGTATCAAATAAACATTATCAAAGAAGTCAGTGTTCCAACCAGTGATGACATCTGGATAATTACCTTGCCACCAAATCATAAACTCTTTGAGCATGTGCTGTTCGTCACGACAGTTGACCATCGTAACATCTGAACGAGTAGATTTATACTCGCCATACTTTGTTTGAGCAAAGGTAATAACTTTCTTGGACTGAAGATCCTTGACAGTGATTAGCAGAACCTCTTCATTGGCAGACTTAATATCTGGGAATCCATTCTCAGTTTCAGTCTCAATGTCAATGGTGTAAACTTTAATCTGTTCCATATCCCAGTTGACATCGTCTTCGTAGGTGTCACTGATGTATTGATATGCGTAGTTGGTGTTACCGTAAACTGGGAATCCTTCAACACCATCATAGCGTTTGATGAAGTCTCGAGTCTCACGAATACCTCCAGGTTTTATTTCATCAACGAATGTATCTTCCAGAGTCTTCCATTTTGATTCAACCTTAGAAGTGACAAAAAGCGTAGGATAGAAATCTACCTTACGCTGATATGCCCTGCCATTTTGATACCCTCTAACGAGGATCTTGTCGCCCACTGGGTGGACGCTGGTGTAAAATTCCATTAAACTTGTTTTCCATACATAAGTTGCATTGCGTCAAGTGCGCAGTCGTGAACAGGATGATGCTTGATAACTTCATGTCGTTTGAAGAGAGGATGATCCACTTCTACATAGCCATTTGTAGTTCCAAACATAATGTCAACTGCAGTTCTGACATCTCTCCACATATTATACCCTGTAATCTCTTGCAAGGCAAATTTAACAGCAAGCGAATCAATTGCCATCTGGTCTAATGAACCTCGTGCCCACATAGTTTGTTTATCAGCATTTGGGAATTGTTTCATGTAATCATAGAACTTTTGCATTCCATTTTCCACAGTCATGTCTTCACGAGATGGATCAAGAGAAGTCTTACGAACATATTCGTGCTGACCTTTCCACCACTCAAGTGTAGATTTAGATGCAGTACGACCAACACCCATCTGTTCCTTGACATCGAACTTTACAAAGCATGCATTGTCCAACAAGTCTTGATAGGTTGGTCGTTTCTCTGGATCAAAGTGAACCATAGCTGCAGAGAGAACCACGCAGTTGGATTCTACTCCCAGTGTTTCAACATCGAACATAAACATTAGAATCCTCTTCCCTGTCCCTCTTTGGTGAAGAATGCATTAATCTTTTGGTCTTTAGTCCAACCATTAGTATAATCATTATCTTCATCACAAAGAGTGAGTGCTTCTTCTTCAGTAAGAACACGATGGCTAGTAATAACTTCTGGAAGTGCCAGTTGTGAAAACTCTTTTGCGTCTTCCATTGTAACATCATCCATGGCATATTCTGGATTAGTTGCTGGTGCTTCGACCATGTAACGCATACGATATGATTGAATTGCTTCAACTAATACCCACACTGAACCTTCTTTTAATTTAGTTGGTGATTCCAACTCTTCAATACGAGCAGTCAATACGCTAACAGCAGTATTGAAATGCCCAGTACCCTCACTGTAAGGATCGTAACGATCAAGTAGAACTTGTCGTTCTTGTTTTAACATATCAATATATTCTTTACTCATCAGTATCACCTTTCATTGCTAATGCCTTACCCAAAGATTTCTGCGCAGAACGCAGACCAAATTCCATTTCATATCTTTGTTGAGTTAGAATACGATTCTTTCTCAACGAATCTTGATAGTTTTCATACACTTCAAT